>JAESGS010000014.1_pt1:0-125000 | contig 824589 bp, 766 predicted proteins | sample 9269761 | NCBI WGS metagenome assembly JAESGS01 (sample SAMN15741799, study PRJNA653493) | algae metagenome | isolation source: Cyanosarcina radialis HA8281-LM2 and co-occurring heterotrophs from damp... | place: USA: Makauwahi cave, Hawaii | collected 2011-01-06 | reverse complement strand
CTATTGAGGTAGAGCGTCAGACGAATACCATGGGGGGTAGAGCACTGGATGGATGCGGGGGTCGCGAGATCTACCAATTCTAACCAAACTCCGAATACCCATGAGTAATATCTGGCAGACAGACGGCGGGTGCTAAGGTCCGTCGTCAAAAGGGAAACAGCCCTGACCTACAGCTAAGGTCCCCAAGTCACGTCTAAGTGGTAAAGCATGTGGGAATCCCAAAACAACCAGGAGGTTGGCTTAGAAGCAGCCATCCTTTAAAGAAAGCGTAACAGCTCACTGGTCTAAATAAGGGTTCCTGCGGCGAAAATGTAACGGGGCTCAAGACGTGCACCGAAGCTTAGGGTGTGTAGCAATACACGCGGTAGCGGAGCGTTCCGTAGGCTGATGAAGCGATCTGGTAATGGGTCGTGGAGGTATCGGAAGTGCGAATGCTGACATGAGTAGCGATAAACAGGGTGAGATGCCCTGTCGCCGAAATCCCAAGGGTTCCTGCTTAAAGCTAATCTGAGCAGGGTAAGCCGGCCCCTAAGACGAGCCCGAAGGGGGTAGTCGATGGGAACCACGTTAATATTCGTGGGCCTGGAGGTGTGTGACGGATCTCGTAAATTGTCTGAGCTTATTGGATTGGTCAGGCTTTGAAGAGGTTCCAGGAAATAGCCCCTCCATTATAGACCGTACCCTAAACCGACACAGGTGGGATGGTAGAGTATACCAAGGCGCTTGAGAGAAGTCTCCTGAAGGAACTCGGCAAATTGCCTCCGTACCTTCGGAAGAAGGAGGCCCCACTTCTGGGCAACCAGTTGTGGGGGGCACAGGCCAGGGGGTAGCGACTGTTTAGCAAAAACACAGGGCTCTGCTAAGTCGGCTTCAAGACGACGTATAGGGCCTGACGCCTGCCCGGTGCCTGAAGGTTAAGTGGAGTGGTGCAAGCTGCGAAATGAAGCCCAGGTAAACGGCGGCCGTAACTATAACGGTCCTAAGGTAGCGAAATTCCTTGTCGGGTAAGTTCCGACCTGCACGAATGGCGTAACGACTTCCCCACTGTCTCCAGGAGATGCTCAGCGAAATTGAATTCTCCGTGAAGATGCGGAGTACCCGCGGTTAGACGGAAAGACCCCGTGCACCTTTACTGCAGCTTCAGAGTGGCATTAGGAAAGAACTGTGTAGCATAGGTGGGAGGCTTTGAAGCACTGGCGCCAGCCGGTGTGGAGCCATAGGTGAAATACCACCCTGTTGTTTTCTGATGTCTAACCTCGATCCATGAAACTGGATCAGGGACCCTCTGTGGCGGGTAGTTTGACTGGGGCGGTCGCCTCCTAAAGAGTAACGGAGGCGCGCGATGGTAGGCTCAGGACGGTTGGAAACCGTCTGCGAGAGTGCAATGGCATAAGCCTGCCTGACTGCGAGACTGACGAGTCGAGCAGAGACGAAAGTCGGTCATAGTGATCCGGTGGTCCCGAGTGGAAGGGCCATCGCTCAACGGATAAAAGGTACGCCGGGGATAACAGGCTGATGATTCCCAAGAGCTCATATCGACGGAATCGTTTGGCACCTCGATGTCGGCTCATCACATCCTGGGGCTGGAGCAGGTCCCAAGGGTTTGGCTGTTCGCCAATTAAAGTGGTACGTGAGCTGGGTTCAGAACGTCGTGAGACAGTTTGGTCCCTATCTGCCGTGGGCGTCGAAATTTGAGAGGAGTTGACCCTAGTACGAGAGGACCGGGTTGAACATACCTCTGGTGTACCTGTCGTCACGCCAGTGGCGCAGCAGGGTAGCTATGTATGGACGGGATAACCGCTGAAAGCATCTAAGCGGGAAGCCTCCCTCAAGATAAGATTTCATAGAGCCGTGGAAGACCACCACGTTGATAGATCGGATGTAGAAGCGCGGTAACGTGTGGAGCTAACCGATACTAATTGCTCTATTCGCACTTAAGAGTCCCACCATCAACGACAGTCCTGAATGGCCGAAGGCCGCAAGATTGTCCGCGAAGTGGATGATTGTAACAAAGTCCAAATTGCACGGGCATTCGATTGAAACCCAAATTCGACCCACGCCGGCTTCATTGCTTGGTGACCATGGCGTCAGTGACCCACCCGATCCCATCTCGAACTCGGCCGTGAAACCTGACAGCGCCGATGGTACTATGGCTCAAGCCCTGGAAGAGTAGGACGTCGCCAGGCATTGCAGCCGACGTGAGGACGAATGCGGAAAAACCCATTCACAAAGTTAGAGGCCGGCAGAAATGCCGGCCTTTTGCTGTTTAGCGAACCGCGTTTTGCGCAAAGGTTCGCAATTTGGTGGCGCGGGATGGAGCAGCCCGGTAGCTCGTCAGGCTCATAACCTGAAGGTCGTAGGTTCAAATCCTACTCCCGCAACCAACAAAGAGCCCGCTGTCCCGATGGGACGGCGGGCTTTTTTGTTGCGGCGATTGGCCATGCACCCCTGCTATATCAGGCGTGCCGAGATGCCGCCGTCGACAAGCATCGCTGAGCCGGTCACAAAGCTGGCGCGGTCCGACAAAAGGAAGAGCGCCGCCTCGGCGATCTCGCTGGCGGCGGCCATTCGCTTCACCGGATGAAGCTTCGCCACGAAAGCCATTGTTTCGGCATCCCCTTCGCCGCCCATCGGCGTAATCGTACCACCGGGCAGCAAGGCATTCACGCGGATACCGCTCGCGGCATGATCCGAAGCCAGCGATTTCACCAGCCCGATGAGGCCGGCCTTGGAAGCGGCGTAGGCGCTCATCCCCGGCAGGCCGCCATTGCTGTAGCCGACAAAGGAGGAGGTAAAGACGATCGATCCTTTGCCGCGATGGATCATCGCCGGAATTTGGGCCTTTGCCGCCAGGAACGCACTCGTTAGGTTGGTCGCCAGTGTCTTGTGCCAGTTTGCGAGCGACATCTCGGCGACTGGCACCATGTCACCCACCATACCGGCGTTGTTGAAGGCGCCGTCCAGCCCGCCGAACTCATTTTCGGCGAGGTTGACAAGTGCTTCCGCATAGCCCTCGTCTTCGACGTCTCCGGGCAACACGGCCGCGACGCCGCCTTCCTGACGAATCTGTGACGCGATCTCTTTCAGTTGCTCGGCCCGGCGGGCGCCCAAAACCAGCCTAGCACCCGCCCTGCCGAATGATTTGGCTGTCGCGGCGCCGATCCCGCTGCTGGCGCCCGTGATAATGATTGTCCGATTTTTGAGGTCCATAATGATGCTCCGGTTCTGAGATGCGCCCGTCGTCTATCGGCGACCGCGAGCTGCCGCTTCCCGGTTGTTGCGCTCAAAGCGCTGGTCTCAGGATCGGACCAATAGAAAAGGGCCCACCGGGGTGGCCGGTGAGCCCTTGGTTGCTTGGGAATGTGCGGGCCGGTGCGACTGCGCCTGAAAGGCGCCCGGCCCTTTGGCTGCCTCCTAGGGCGCGAGGATCGCGACGGCGAGGTACAGCAGCAGCGGCAGGCCGAAGCCCAGAAGCGTCAAGGCGACAAAGCCGACGCGCGTCCACAAGACGTCGATGCCGAACTGGTCAGACATGCCGGCGCAGACGCCGAAGATCATCCCGTCGCGACGATTCTTGCGAAAACCCTGTTTCATTTCATTCCTTTCCATCCCGGCCCCTTCGACAAGCTCAGGGCCGGCGTTTTACGCGCTGCGTTGATCAGGCAACCAGGTTGCTGGGACCGGCAGCGGCGAGAAGCATGATCGAGCAATACAGCGAAGCAACAGCAGCGATCGCATAGCTCTTGAACGAGTCGACATTGAAATGGGCCATGATGTTTTCCTTCCTTGAACCTTCCATCCGGGCCATCCCGGTGGATGCCAACCGTTATGCAGGGAGCGTGCCAATTTCATTCATTGGCTGTTAAGCGTGATTTTTTGGCCTGCGACAGATTATTTCAGCGCGAAAATTGCACTGTGATGGTGAAAAAGCCCGTTAGTCGGAAAAATATCCGCAAAAGTGTCTCATTGGATGATGCGTTGTTGTTTGGTGGCGTTTGGACGCGAGGGCGGGATCCCGGCTTTCCCCGGGATGATGGTAGGGGGTGCGGTGCGGGCGGGTGTGGGCTGGCGCGGCCCGATCAGCTGCGGTAGGCGGCATACAGGATGACGCTGACCCGCCTTTCGCTGACCGATTTTCGCAATCATGCCGCCGCGGAGCTCGTCGCCGGGCCGGGGCTGGTTGCGCTGCACGGCGACAATGGCGCGGGTAAGACCAATATATTGGAGGCGATTTCGCTGCTCGCTCCGGGACGGGGGCTACGCCGCGCGGCGCTGGGCGAGATGGTGCGCGACGGCGCGAGCGGCGGCTTTGCGGTTTTTGCCGAAGTGCTTGCCGGTGACGACCTGCCGCCGGTCTCGCTGGGCACGGGGATCGAGCCCGCGCATCCGGGACGGCGGATCGTGCGGATCAACAGCAGCGCGGCCGCCGCGGCGTCGCTCGGCGAATGGTTGGGGGTGCTGTGGCTGACTCCGGCGATGGACCGGCTGTTCGTCGAGACGGCGGGCAACCGGCGGCGCTTCCTCGATCGGCTGGTGCTGGCGCTCGACCCGCGTCATGCGCAGCACAGCAACCGCTATGAAGCGGCGCTACGCGCGCGCGGCAAGCTGTTGGCTGATCCTGCCAGCGCCGACCCGCAATGGCTGGCAAGCCTGGAGGCGCAGCTGGCCGAACATGGCGCGGCGCTGGACGCGGCGCGGCAGGCAACGCTGGCGGCGCTGTCTGCCGAACTGGCCGACCAGCCCGATGCGCCCTTTGCCCGCCCGCTGCTGACGCTGGTCGATAGCGATGGGGCGGTGCGCGCCGCGCCGCATGAGGTGGCGGCGTTGCAGGCCTTGTTTGCGGGACGTCGGCGGGTCGATGCGGCGGCGGGCCGCGCGACCGCGGGGCCGCACCGCGACGATCTGGTCGCGCTCCACGCCGCGACGGGCCGCGCCGCGGCGCGTTGTTCGACCGGCGAGCAAAAGGCAATGCTGTTGTCGCTGGTCCTGGCGCATAGCGACTGCGTCGCGCGGTCGCGCGGCCAGCGACCCGTGCTGTTGCTGGATGAGGTGGCGGCGCATCTCGACCCGCGGCGCCGCGCGGCGCTCTATGCGCGGCTGGCGGGGCAGGGGGGACAGGCTTGGCTGACCGGCACCGAGTCGGCACTCTTCGCCGACATGCCCGGACCGGTGATGCGATTCGCCATTAGCGCTGGGCGGATCGCCGTGGACTAGTACATCGTGCAAGTGCAATTGCGCCGATCTGGCGGTAATTTCGGATCGGTGTATTTGATAGCGCATTGCAATAAATGTCGCGCGCATTATGAATCCTGATTGTGGAACAATAGGGTAGCGTAGAGCAAGGTCGATCCACACAAGCTTTCCATCCAGGGAGTGTCATATGAATCTGTTCAAGAAGGCGGCGGTTAGCCTCGCTGCAACGTCAATGATCGTGGCGCCGGTCGCTGCATCGGCGGCGCAGGGCGTTCGCGCTGCTTCGGCCGTCGAAGGTCAGAGCGAGCTGGAAGGCGAAACCAGCTGGATCGTCATCGCGCTCGCCGCTGTCGGCATCATCGCCGCCATCGTGCTGCTGACCGACGGTGACGACGAACCGACGAGCCCGTAATCGGGTTTGCAATTCGAGTTACAGGAGGGGCCGCGGACATTGTCCGTGGCCCTTTTTGCTGTGCCGATGGGAGGCCGCCGATAGCGGCGTGCGCATCGGCACCGGCCGCGTCAGAGAATTTCGCGCACGACGTCCTGCGGGCGGCAAAGTCGGACCCCCTTGTCGGTCCGGACGATCGGGCGCTCGACATAGGCCGGGTTGGCGGCCATCGCGGCGATGATTGCGTCTTCGCTCGCGTCTTTCAGTCCGCGTTCCTCGGCATCGGTGCCGCGCAGGCGCAGCGCATCGCGCGCGGCCAGACCCGCGGCGGCGAACAGCTGGCGCAGCTGGTCGGGGGCATAGGGCTGCTTCAGATATTCGACGACCGTCAGCTCGATGCCCGGCGTTTCCTGCAGGATCGCCAGCGTCTTGCGCGAGGTGCCGCAGGCGGGGTTGTGCCAGATGGTTGCTTTCATCGTCGATCCTTTCAGGAAGGCGTTCGCAACGCCTAAGGTTGCGCCCATTGGCGCAGCAGATTGTGATACGCGCCGGTGAGCGCGACCAACGCCGGATCCTGGTCGCCGACGCGCGGGCGCAGCGACTGGATGCCGAGGTCGATGTCGAAAAGGACGGCTCGGCGGGACGCATCGGCAACCAGGCTCTGGACCCAGAAGAAGCTGGCAAGGCGCGCGCCGCGCGTCACCGGCGTCACGCGGTGCAGCGTCGTGGCCGGGTAGAGCAGCATCGACCCCGCCGCGAGCTTGAAGCCGTGCGACGCGCTGCCGTCCTCGACCTCCAGTTCGCCGCCGTCGTAGCTGGCGGGATCGGCAAGGAACATGGTCGCCGACAGGTCGGTGCGGAGCGCGGCGCCACCAGGCGTCTGGCGGATCGCATTGTCGACATGGGTGCCGAAATCATGGCCGCTGGCATAGCGGTTGAACAGCGGTGGAAAGATATGCCGCGGCAGCGCCGCCGACTGGAACAACAGGCTCGCGGCGAGACCGCCCTCGACGATTTCCTGTAGCTGCTGGGTCAGCGGGTGGCGTTCGGGCAGCTGTTCATTGCGTTTGACCGCCGCCGACTGATAGCCGGCGGTGGTACGGCCGTCGGCCCAGGGGGCGTCGGCGAGCAAGGACTGCGCACGGGCGAGCGCTTCGCCGGTCAGAACATTGTCGATGACCAGATACATGGCGGCGTCATGCCCCGGGGATTGCGGCGCGGCAAGCCCCGGGGGACGGCATCAGAAATCCAGCGCGAGCGTCAACACGCCCGACCGGCCGGGGCCAGGGATCGACTGGCCGCTGCCCAGCGACTGGAAATAATATTTGTCGCCGATGTTATAGACGTTGGCGCGCAGCTTGACGTTGTCGGTCAGGCTATATTCGGCAAAGGCATCGACCACCGTGTACGCCGGCGCGGTAATCGTGATGTTGCCGGAGGTCAGGCTGGTCGGAATATCCGAACGGCGCTTGCCACTATATTGGACGCCGCCGCCGATGCGCAGCGCCGGGGTCACCGCGAACGACGTCCACAGCGTCGCGCTGTGCGGCGGCGTGTTGTCGAGCGGCAGGCCGACCTGCACCGGAATGTTTGAAGCGCGGACCTCGCCGTCGAGGTGCGTGTAACCGGCAAAGATGTGCCAGCCGGGCAGGATTTCACCCGCCGCCTGCAATTCGATGCCGCGAATCCGCTGACGCCCGTCCAGCACCACCGCGGGGTCACCGGGGTTGACGCCGGGGGTGCGCGCGTTGGTCTTGGTAATTTCGAACAGCGCTGCGCTCAGCAACAGCCCGCCCGGCAGCTCGAGCTTGCCGCCCAGCTCATACGAGCGGCTGCGTTCGGGCTTGACGTTGAAATTGGCCGCGGTGACCGGTGCATTGTTGTTGCCGCCAGCCAACTGGACGACTTCGGCGCGGCCCGACGGTTCGAACGCGGTGCCCCAGCCGAAATAGATGCTGCTGTTCGCGCTCGGCTTGAACACGAGCGCGGCGTTGCCGCTGAACTCGCTGTCGCGCTGCGCCAGGTCGGTGGCAAAGCCGGGGGCGGTGAAACCGCTGTCGACAATGCCGCGCACGCGCGTATCGACCCAGTCGTGCCGCAGGCCGCCGACGATGCGGAACCGGTCGCCGATCTCGACCGTGTCGAACAGATACAGGCTTTTGGTGTCCATATCGATGCGCGCCGTCGTGCCGTTAAAGGCAACCGGCGTTGCGGCGAGGAAGGTGGGGTTGAACAGGTTGAATCGCGGTCCGTCGGCGTCGAGCTGGCGCCGGTTGCTGATCAATTCGTCGGCATATTCGAACCCGACCGCGATATTGTGCCGGAAACTGTCGCCGCCCAGCGTCAGTTCGAGCTGCGTCTGGTTGACGAACAACTCGTCGCGCTGGTCGCGGAATTTGCGGTTGCCAACCGCTTCGGTCGTCGGCCCCAGCGTCGTCACATTGCCGACGAAGCGCGGTGATGAGGCCGACTGGGCATAGTCGGTCTGCGCCCAGCGCAGCTTGTTGCTGATCGCCACCGATTCGTTGAACCGGTGCGACACGATCAGCGAGGCGATATGCGTTTCGACATCGCGATAGTCGGTCGAATAGCCGTAGTAATTGCGGCGGCGCACCGGCGCGGCGGCACCCTCGAAACCCGACCCCGCGAGCGAACGGTTGCGCCCGTTGGGAATGCCCATGTCGGGCAGGTCGTCCTGCCGCAAAAAGAAATAACCGGCGGTCGCCTGCGTGTCGCCGCCCAAGCCGAAGCCGAGCACCGGGTTCACCCCCCAGCGTTCGCTCTTTGCCCGGTCGCGGCCGGGTTCGTCGTTGCGGTGCGCGACGGCATTGATTCGCAGCGCCACGCCATTGGCTTCGTCGAGCACGAAATTGCCATCGACCGTAGCGCGGAAATATTTGTCGGTGCCAGCCGACAGTTCGGCGCCGTAGCGATTTTCGAGCAAAGGCTGGCGCGACACGATGTTGAGCGACCCGCCGATGTTGCCGCGTCCGGCGATCGCCGACGCTGGCCCCTTGGTCACTTCGAAACGGTCGGCGTTGAACGGATCGCGGAAATAATTGCCCGGATCGCGCAGGCCGTCGACATAGACGTCGTCGCGGCCCGCAAAGCCGCGGATCGAGAAGCTGTCGCCGCCGCCCGGCGGATTGCCTTCGCCCGCCTGGAAACTGATCCCGGTGATATTGCGCAGCGCATCGCGGAGGGTGCGGCGACCCTGTTCGGCGAGCAGTTGGTCGGTCACGACGGTCGCGCTGTTCGGGGTGTCAACGAGGGGCAGCGGGGTGCGCGCGTCGGACAGGCCTTCGGCAACATAGCCGGTGACGACAATATCGTCGCCGCCGGGCGCGTTATCCGCCGTACCTTCGGCGGCGGCTGCGGGCGCTGCGAGACCGCTGCTGACGGCGGCGATCAGAGCCATGCGAACCGAAACCGACGTCACGATAATTTCCCCTGGTCGAGATGGAATTGGTCGCGCCGGCTAGTGATATTGCAAATGGTTTGCAAGTGCATAGTGCACGGATGGCACGGAGCAGCCGACATCGCACCGCTTTAACCCGCCGTTCATGGCAAATATGCCACATCTTCCCGCATGGAGCGGAACCACCTGCTTGCCTTTCCCCGCCGCTTTGCGGCTAAAGGGTTATCGAGGAATCGCCATCAGGCGATCGATGCGGGGCGCGGTTGACGTGAAGAATCTGTTGGATCGACGGACATTGCTTGCCGGAATTGCTGGCGCGGGCGCCGTGGCGGCGCTGCCGGCAGGGGCGCAGTTGCCCGACTGGGTGCAGCAACCGGTGGCACCTCCATCGCCTCCGGTCGATTATCTGGCGGTCGCGCGCAAGCAACTGGCGATGCAAAGCCGCCATATTCCCCAAACTGATCGCATCGGCATCGTCGATTTCGGGCTGCCGTCGGCGCGCCCGCGCTTCGCGCTCGTCGATATGGTCGCGGGCAAGATCGATATGTTCCCCGTTACCCACGGCCGCGGATCCGATCCGCAGCATGATGGCTGGCTGAAAAGCTTTTCGAACCGCGTCGGCAGTCTCGCGACCTCGCGCGGCGCCTATCGCACCAGCGACTATTATTGGGGCGCCAACGGATCGTCGATGCGGCTCGCGGGGCTGGAGCCCGACAACAACAACGCCGATGTTCGTGCCATCGTTGTCCATGGCGCCTGGTACGCTGACCCGTCGCTGATCGCGACGCAGGGCAAGCTCGGACGCAGCGAAGGCTGTTTCGTATTCGGCGAGGATCTGCTTCCGATGATCCTCTACAAGCTCGGGCCGGGGCGGCTGTTGTTCGCCGACCGGCTGAGCGAAGTGCCGCCGATGCCGGTGCCGTTCCAGCTGCCACCGGTCGCCGACAATATCCGCCGCGCGGGGTCGGTCAACGGGACGTTCCCGACAACGGCGGACTGATCAACGCGACGTCGGCTTTTCGGTGCGCGCGATCGGTCAGGCCGCGCTCGTCACCCCAGCGAAGGCCGGGATCTGTTTGGTGCGACGAAAACCCGGCCTTCGCTGGGATGATGACGCTATGGGTGGCAAAGCTCACCTCCTAGCGGCCATTCGCGTCGCTATGGATTCTATGGCAGCCAGCCACTGAGCGGAGCTGTTATCTTGCCGAACTTCACGACGGTTGTCGGCTATTCCGCCAAGTCGTGGCACTGCAGTAGCTTGCGCACCGCCCCATTGCGGGCACGCCCCAAAATGTCGACCTGATGTGGACGACCAAGCGGTCGGGCGCTCGCCCAAGGCCGCTCTAAGTCGCCATCAGGTCCCGCACTGAAACCTTGAGGTTTTGGCGGCACGCCAAATAGCCCACGAAACATACGGCTCCGACCATCGCGAGGATGATCGTCGCCACCCAAAGCATGTCGGGGCTATACGTCAGGTCGAACTGATCCTGATAAATCAGCAATCCAGCGCTCCAAGTGCCCGCGATGGCCCCCGCGGCGGCGATCAGGGCGGTGACGCTCCAGTCATAGAGATTGAGCCGCAGGCAATCGCGCTCGCGCAGCCCCATGCTCATCAGCAGGCCGTTTTTCTGGCGGTCGTCGGCGCTGAAGCCGCTGACCGACGCGGCGAGCACGAAGAGCGCGAGCAGCAGCACCATCGCGGCATAGCCCGCCGTCACCTTCGTGACGATGCCGAGCGTCCGGTCGAACCGCTCGGTCAGTTCCTGCAGCGGCACCAGCGACAGCGTCGGGTGCTGCTGCCACAGCGCGGCGAGCGCCTTCCATGCCGGTTCGGGCAATTCCATGCTGCCCATATAGCGGGCGGGGGCGTCGATTTGCGGCCTCGCGGATAGCGGCACCTGGAACCAGAAGGTGATCGACCCGGCACCGGGTCGATAGGCGTGGCTGGCGACCAGCGTGAAATCATGGCGCGTGCCGCCGATCTGGTAGGAAAGCGTGTCGCCATAGGCGAGGCCCATGTCGGTCATGACTTCGGGCTCGGCGGAGATTTGCCGCCACTTGTCGGTACCGGCGGACCACCAATTGCCGCCGACGAGGCGGTTGTTTTCCGGCATCGCATCGGTCCAGCTCAGCCGGATCGGGTCTTTGAGCGTTGCCAATGTGTCGCTGGGTTTGTCCATGTCGGCCAGCGCCTTGCCGTTCACCGATACCAGCTGCGCCGACACAAAGGGACGCAAGGCTCGGATGCTGCTGCCCGTCGCTGCGGCCCAGTGACGGATCGCGCCGATCTGGTCGGACTGGGCTTCGGCGATCATCAGATTGCCGTCATGGCTGCGGCCATGGCTTTCCATCATGGTCCCGAGGTCGCGCATCAGCATCAGCGAGAACAGCAGCAGCAGGCCGCATAGTCCGAGACCCATCACCTGCGCCGATTTGGCGAACAGACGCTGGCGCATCATGAAAAAGGCAAAGGGCAAGAGCCCCGCGCGGCGGCGGCCCCACGCATCCCCCAGCCGGATGACCGCCCAGGTCAGCGCCGCCATCAGCGCGAGCGCCGCGGCGACCGCGGTCAGCGTCATTCCGGTCAGCAACCAGTTGTCCGAATAGGCGGCGGCGAGCAGCGTGACCGCGGCGATGTTCCAGAACAGCCGCTGCCAGACATGGCGGCCTTCGCCGGGGTTGCGAATGAGCGAGAGCAAGGATGCGCGCGATAGCTGGACAAAGCTCGGCACCTGAAGCGCGAGCAGCAGCAGGAAGAAAAGGCCGATGGTCTTCAGCGCCGGTGCGACATGCCATGCGGCCCGCAGCCCGGGGAAATAGCCTTGCAGTTCGGCGACGATGAGCGCGTAGGCCAATATTGCCAGCGCGCTGGCGAAGGCGATCGACAGCAGAAAGCCCGCGAGCCATTCGCCCAGCGCCATCAGCATCGCGGTCCGGGTGCGGGTACCAAAGCTGGCATAGATCGCCCGCCGGTATCGCATTTTGGCGAGCCACCGGCGATTGGTCATGTCGAGCGCGACTGCGCCCATGAAGAACAGGATCACCGATGCCAGGCCGAGGAAATTTTCGGTGCGCTGCCAGAAGCTGGCGAGCGGATGTTGGCCGCCGAATTTCCGGATCACGCTGGCGCCGGGCAGCGCCTGCCGCGCCCAGGTTGCAATCGCCTGTTGCTGCCTTTCGTCGGCCGTGGCCAGATAGCGCAGGCGCCGCTTGCTGCTGCTGATCGACGTGGCGGCCAGGCTTTTGGCGTGCACCATCGCGCGCATCGCCACGCTATGACCCTCCATGATGCGGTCGGGTTCGTGGAACAGGATCGCGCTGAGCCGCAGGTCGGCGCCGCCGATGGTGAGGATGTCGCCCACCTTCGTCCGCAGCTTGATGGCAAGCCGCGAATCGATCCAGATCTCGCCGATCTTCGGCCCGCGGCCGACAGCGCGCTGGGTCGCGACCGGCGTGTCGCCGATCTGCAGATCGCCCTGCATCGGGTAGGCATCGTCGACCAGCTTCAACTGGACGCGCGCCCATTCATCCTTGTGCGTGAGGGTGATGTCGGTGAGCTGGGTAACCGAAAGGCCCGTCGCTATCGATCGGAACGTCGCTTCGTCGCGCTCGGTCAGCGGCGAATGGGTTTCCACCACCAGGTCAGACCCGAGCATCTGATCGAGATTGTCTGACAGATAGCGCTGGATCGACGCGCTGGTCAGCGTCAGCGTCATCAGGAAAACCAGCAGCGCCGTCTGGGTCGCCATGCTGATGCGCCCGTCGCCGCTCCTGAGGTCGCGCAAGCTGTTTTCGAGCATCAGTTGGAGCCTGCTCATGCCGCGGCCTTCAACTGGCCGCCGTCCAGCAGCAGAACGGTGTCGGCCCGCTTGGCCATCGCGTGGCTATGGGTCACGATGACCAGGCCGCACCGGGTTTCCCGGGCGCAATCGAACATCAGCGCGGCGACGCTTTCGGAGGTGTGGACGTCGAGATTGCCGGTCGGCTCATCGGCGAAGATGAACCGCGGCCCGGTCACAAAGGCGCGTGCCACGGCAATGCGTTGCTGCTCGCCGCCGCTCAATTGGTGCGGACGGTGCCGCGCGCGATCTTTCAGCCCCACCTTGTCCAGCCAGGTCGCGGCAATGTCGAACGCATGGCGGTTGCCCTTCAGGCGAAGCGGCAACGCCAGATTGCCGATCGCATCGAGCTCCGGCATCAGATGGAACTGCTGAAAAATGAAACCGGAGTTGGCGCGCATCGTCAGCGCGTCCACTGCAACCCCGTCGATGGTGAAACGGACATCGCCGCCCGCCGGAATTTCCAGACCCGCCGCGATCGACAGCAGGCTGGACTTTCCGGCGCCCGAAGGGCCGATGATCGCTAGCGTCTCATCCGCGCGGATCGTGTAGGAAAGGCTATGGAACAGCTCGATCCGTTCGCTGAGCGTATCGAAATGATGGCTGATGCTGTTTAGCTCGATCGTGTCCGGCATAATCTGCTCCTGTCGCTTCGCAGACGTGCGCCCGAGGCACGTCACGCGACGCTGAAAGGGCGCTCGTAGCGCGGCGAGCATCAAACAGGCGTCAAACGGAAAGCAGGCGAGCCTTTGCCGAGCGCGCGACGCCGTCGGCGCGGGCGATTTTCAGGCAAGCGAACCTGCGAGCGGCCCGATGCGCCTGCGCTCAGGTGGCGAAGAGTTGCCCCATATCGGCAAACGCCTTGAATTCGAGCGCATTGCCCGCGGGGTCGAGAAAGAACATCGTCGACTGCTCGCCCGGCTGCCCGGCAAAGCGCGTGTGCGGTTCGATGACAAAGGTCACGTCATGCGCGATCAGCCGGTCGGCGAGCGCCTGCCATTTGCCGGGCGTCAGAACGACGCCGAAATGCGGTACCGGCACCGCATGGCCGTCGACCGGATTATGCCCCGCGACCGCCTCGCGCCGATCGACGCGATGCGCGACGATCTGGTGGCCATAAAGGTTGAAGTCGATCCAATCGGCGTCGCTGCGCCCCTCGGGGCAGCCGAGAATGGTCCCGTAAAAGTGGCGCGCGGCGTCCAGATCATCGACGGGAAAGGCGATGTGAAAGGGGGCGAGGTCGGTCATGAACCCCATGTGCCGCAGCCGCGTGCAATTTGCCAGCGCGGGACTTGGGCCGACGCGCCGAACATGCTAGGCGCGCGGCCATGCTGACAATCAACGGAATCACTGTACGCCTTGGCGGGCGCGCCATCCTCGAACGCGCCACCGCGAGCCTGCCGGCGAAAAGCCGCGTCGGGCTGATCGGGCGCAACGGCGCGGGCAAATCGACGCTGATGAAGGTGATGATCGGCCAGCTCGAGGCCGACGAGGGCAGCATCGACATGCCGCGCAAGACGCGCGTCGGCTATATCGCGCAGGAAGCGCCGAGCGGGACCGCGACGCCGTTCGACACCGTGCTCGCCGCCGATACCGAACGCGAGCGATTGCTGGCGGCCTCGGAGACCGAGCAGGATCCGGACAAGCTGGGCGACATCCACGAGCGGCTGATCGCGATCGATGCCTATACCGCCCCCGCGCGCGCCGCGCGCATCCTCATCGGGCTGGGGTTCGACGAGGCAATGCAGGCGCAGCCGCTCGACAGTTTTTCGGGCGGGTGGAAGATGCGGGTCGCGCTTGCCGCGCTACTCTTCTCCGAACCCGATCTGCTGCTGCTCGACGAACCGTCGAACCACCTCGATCTCGAAGCGACGTTGTGGCTCGAAAATTTCCTCCGCGCCTATCAGGGGCAGCTGGTGGTGATCAGCCACGAACGCGACCTGCTCAACAATGTCGTCGACAATATCCTGCATCTCGAGGGCGGCAAGGTCACGCTCTACGCGGGCGGTTATGATGCATTCGAGCGCCAGCGCGCCGAACGCGCCGCGCAGCTGGCGGCGGCGAAGGCGTCGCAGGATGCCCAGCGCGCGAAGCTTCAGGATTATGTCGCGCGCAACAGTGCGCGCGCCTCGACCGCCAAGCAGGCGCAGTCGCGCGCGAAGCTGCTCGCCAAGATGCAGCCGATCGCCGCGCTGGCCGAGGATCAGACGCTGGCCTTCGATTTCCCGAGTCCCGACGAGCTGAAACCGCCGCTGATCACCCTCGACCTCGCCAGCGTCGGCTATGCCGACAAGCCGGTGCTTCAGCGGCTCAACCTGCGCATCGATCCCGATGATCGCATTGCGCTGCTCGGCCGCAACGGCAATGGCAAGACGACGCTCGCACGCCTGCTCGCGGCACAGCTCACCCCGATGGCGGGCGCGATGGCGGCGTCGGGCAAGATGCGTGTCGGCTACTTCACCCAATATCAGGTCGAGGAACTCGACGGCAGCGATACCCCGCTCGCCCATATGACGCGGGTGATGGAGGGCAAGACGCAGGCGGCGATCCGCGCGCAGCTTGGCCGTTTCGGCTTTTCGGGCAACAAGGCGACGACCGAGGTCAAGAAGCTGTCGGGCGGCGAACGCGCCCGGCTCGCGCTGGCGCTGATCACCCGCGACGCGCCGCACCTGCTGATCCTCGACGAACCGACGAACCACCTCGACGTCGACGCACGCGAGGCGCTGGTCCAGGCCTTGAACGGCTTTGACGGCGCGGTGGTACTGGTCAGCCACGACCGGCATATGCTCGAACTCACCGCCGACCGACTGGTCCTGGTCGACGACGGCACCGCGCGCGAATATTCGGGCAGCATGGACGATTATGTCGACCTGATCCTGGGCAAGGGCCCGTCCAAGGACAAGGTGTCGAAAACCGACAAGAAGGAAGACCGCAAGGCCGCCGCTGCGGCGCGTGAAGCGGCGGCGAAAATCCGCAAGCAGGTATCCGATGCCGAGGCTGATCTCGCGAAATATCAGGTCATCCTCTCCGCCATCGACCGCGCGATGTTCGACCCCGCGGGCGCCGCGAACGAATATAAAGGCCTGACGATGAGCGAGCTGTCGCAGCGCCGCGGCAAGATCGTCGCCGCGCAGGAAGCCGCCGAGGCACGCTGGATCGCGGCGGGCGAAGCGCTGGAGGCGTTTGAGGGGGCGGGGGCGTAAAGGGTCACGCAGGACCGCAACGTCATCACACTCCGTCATTGCGAGCGAAGCGAAGCAATCCAGCGCGGTTTGCGCACACTCTGGATTGCCGCGTCGCTTCGCTCCTCGCAATGACGGCTCGTTTTGGCGGTGGGGCGTCGCCGAGCATTGACTCTCCCACCTCAATCGACCATATTAGTTTCAATTGAAACTAGATGGGAATCGATCATGGCCGACCTGTTTGACAATCCGCTGGGTCTCGACGGTTTTGAATTCGTCGAATTCTCCGCACCCGAAAAAGGCGTCCTCGAACCCGTTTTCCAGGCGATGGGCTTTACCCAGATCGCGCATCACCGCTCGAAGGATGTCCAACTGTGGCGCCAGGGCGGCATCAACCTGATCGCCAATTACGAACCCAAATCGCCTGCGGCCTATTTCGCCGCCGAACATGGCCCGTCGGCCTGCGGCATGGGCTGGCGCGTTCGCGATGCGGCCAAGGCGTACAGCGAAGCGATCGAACGCGGCGCCGAACCGGTCGAAACGACGCCCGGCCCGATGGAACTGCGCCTCCCCGCGATCCGCGGCATCGGCGGCTCGATCATCTATCTGATCGACCGTTATGGCGACGACCTTAGCATCTACGACATTGATTTCGTTTATGAGGAGGGCGTCGATCGCCACCCGGTCGGCGCGGGCATGCAGCTGATCGATCATCTGACCCACAATGTCTATGGCGGCCGCATGGCGCATTGGGCAGCCTTTTACGAGCGCATCGCGGGCTTCCGCGAAATCCGCTATTTCGATATCAAGGGCGAATATACCGGCCTGACGTCGAAGGCGATGACCGCCCCCGACGGCAAGATCCGCATTCCGCTCAACGAGGAAGGTGCGGGCGGCAAGGGCCAGATCGAGGAATATCTGCGCGCCTATAATGGCGAGGGCATCCAGCATATCGCGTTCAGCTGCGACGATCTTTACGCCGCGTGGGACAGGCTGAAAGCGCTCGGCAACCCGTTCGCGCCGTCGCCGCCGGCGACCTATTACGAGATGCTCGATGAGCGCCTGCCGGGACATGGCGAGCCGGTCGAGGCGCTGCAATCGCGCGGGATCCTGATCGACGGATCGACCGAAGATGGCGACCCGCGCCTGCTGCTCCAGATTTTCGGCCAGACGGTGATCGGCCCGGTGTTCTTCGAATTCATCCAGCGCAAGAAGGATGAAGGCTTTGGCGAGGGCAATTTCACCGCCTTGTTCAAATCGATGGAAATGGACCAGATCCGCCGCGGCGCGCTGGAAATCAAAGAACCCGCTTGATTTGTTTGCCGTAGCCCTGAGCCTGTCGAAGGGCGCCTATCGCCGATAAGCGCCCTTCGACAGGCTCAGGGCTACGGTGAAAGGCGAGCGCAGCACAAATGGAGTTGGGTAAAATGACCAGTCAGTCTCCGATCAAACTGGGCGGTGTCCACCACGCCGCCTATCGCTGCAAGGATGCGAAAGAGACGGTCGAGTGGTACGAGCGGATGCTCGGCATGACGTACACCACCGCCTTTGCCGAGGATCATGTGCCGTCGACGGGCGAATATGACCCCTATATGCACGTCTTCCTCGACGCCGGGAACGGTAACATCCTCGCCTTTTTCGAACTGCCCAACCAGCCCGTGATGGGGCGCGACGAGAACACCCCTGCGTGGGTCCAGCACCTCGCGTTCAAGGTCGGCAGCTATGACGAACTAGTGGCGGCCAAGGCACATCTGGAAAGCGAAGGCGTCGACGTGCTCGGCCCGACGCACCACGGCATCTTCAAGTCGATCTATTTCTTCGATCCCAACGGCCACCGGGTCGAGCTGGCATGCGACATCGGCACTGCCGAGCAATATGCCGAGCTGCGCCGCGTCGCGCCGCTGATGCTCGACGAATGGAGCCAGACGAAAAAGGCGCCGCGCCACGCCGATTGGCTGCATACGGCGGCGAACGAGTAATATTCCGTCGCCCCCGCGAAGGCGGGGGGCGCTGGCGGTTTACGCCAAGCCGCGCGTATCTTGACTTCGCTCGATACGAACGCGGTTTGGTGGTCGGCCGCTACCTCCGGTCCAGCCCGATGCTCTCCAGCGTCGCGCCGCTGCATTTATCGGCCTGCTTTGCCTCGCCATCGCCCGACAGCGCGCCGATCACTAGGAAACCCGCGACCACTGCGACGACGAATGCGCCGGTCACCCACACCAGATATTTGTCGATGAACGCCTTGATCGGCGCGCCGAACAATTTGAACAAGATGCCGACCAGCATGAACGAAAAGGCGCGGCTCGCCAGGCTCGCCCACAGGAAGGTCCAGAAATTCATCTGGATGAACCCCGCGGTGATCGTCAGCAGCTTGAACGGGATCGGCGTCGCGCCCTTGATCAGGATGATCTCCGCGCCATAGTCGCGCAGGTAACAGGCGGCGGGCGGAAATGCATCGGTCAGACCGAGCACCCCAAGCAGCCACAGCCCGACGCTTTCATACAGGAAAAAACCAATCCCATAGCCGAAAACACCTCCCGCGACCGAAGCGAGCGTGCAGATCAGTGCATAGCGCACTGCCTTTTGCGGATTGGCGAGACACATCAGCCCCAGCATCGGGTGCGGCGGGATCGGGAAAAAGCTCGCCTCGACGAACGAGACCAGGGCCAGCCAGAATTCGGCATGCGGATGCGCCGATTTCTCCATGGTCCAGTTATACAGGTTCTGGATCATGGACTTGTTCCGGGGGGTGGCGGTCATGCTGGTCCTTGTCAAATGCCGCGCTCGCGACCGTCGCTGCTTCTATGCCGTTCGTGTCGAGCGAAGTCGAGACACGTGAAGGGTGCGCTTGCCAAGCGTGTCTCGACTTCGCTCGACACGAACGGGTTTAGAGCAGCTTAGTGCCGGAAGTGGCGCATGCCGGTGAACACCATCGCCAGCCCCGCCGCGTTCGCCGCGGCGATCACCTCATCGTCGCGGATCGACCCGCCCGGCTGGATCACGCAGGTCGCGCCGGCCTCGACCGCTGCCAGCAAGCCGTCGGCAAAGGGGAAAAAGGCGTCGCTCGCGACCGCGCTGCCGACGGTGCGCGGCTCGGCCCAGCCATGACTTTCCGCCGCTTCGCGCGCCTTCACCGCGGCGATGCGCGCGCTGTCGCGGCGGTTCATCTGTCCCGCGCCGATGCCCGCGGTCGACCCGCCCTTGGCATAGACGATCGCGTTCGACTTCACATGCTTGGCGATCGTCCACGCGAACAGCGCGTCGGTGAGTTCCTCGTCGGTCGGCGCGCGGTCGGTGACGACCTTCAATTCGTCGCGGGTGATGCGGCCATTGTCGCGGCTCTGCGCCAGCCACCCGCCGGTGATCCCCTTCAGCATCAGCCCGCCGCGCGCCGGATCGGGCAACTCGCCCGTCAGCAGCAGGCGGAGGTTCTTCTTCTTTGCGAACACCGCGCGCGCGTCGGCATCGGCGTCGGGCGCGCAGACGACTTCGGTGAAAATGCCGCTGATCAGCTCCGCCGTCGCGCCGTCGAGCGGCCGGTTGACCGCGATGATCCCGCCGAACGCCGACACATCGTCGCATTTCAGCGCCGCGTCATACGCCTCGGCGATCGTCGCCGCGCTCGCGACCCCGCACGGGTTGGCGTGCTTGACGATGACGCAGGTCGGATCGGCGTCGCGGAATTCGGCGACGAGTTCGAGCGCTGCGTCGGCGTCGTTGATATTGTTGTAGCTCAGCTCCTTGCCCTGCACCTGTTCGGCGCCGGCAATCCCGCGCGGTCCGGGGACCGCCGGAATATAGAGCGCCGCCTTCTGGTGCGGATTTTCGCCGTAGCGCAATTCGCTGGCGAGCTTCGCAGTCAGCGGCAGCGTGTCGGGGAAAGTCTTGCCCTGATCGACGATCGCGAACCAGCGCGCGATGGCGCTGTCGTAGCTTGCCGTGTGGGCGAAGGCGGTCGCGGCGAGGCGCTTGCGCAGCGCGAGGCTGGTCGCGCCGCCATTGGCGTCCATTTCGGCGATGACCGCGGCATAATCTTCGGGCTCGGTAACGATGCCGACGAATGCGTGGTTCTTCGCCGATGAGCGCACCATCGCGGGGCCGCCGATGTCGATATTCTCGATGACGGTATCGCGATCGGCGCCCGACGCGACCGTCTGGAGGAAGGGGTAAAGGTTGACGACCACCAGATCGATCGCACCGATGCCATGTTCCTCCATCGACGCGACATGCGCGGCGTCGTTGCGCACCGCGAGGATGCCGCCGTGCACGGTCGGATGCAGCGTCTTGACCCGGCCGTCCATCATCTCGGGGAAACCGGTGAGATCCGCCACGTCGAGCACATTATGCCCGGCCTCGCGCAGCGCCTTCGCGGTGCCGCCGGTCGACACCAGCTCGACGCCATGCTTGACGAGCGCGGCGGCAAGCTCGGCGAGCCCGGCCTTGTCGCTGACGGACAAGAGGGCGCGGCGGACGGGAATCAGGTCGGTCATGGAAAGGGCGGCCTTTGCAGGAAGGGAAAGACGCGGCTCCCCTAGGCGCGAAGGGCGGTCAGGGCAAGTGCGACCCACGGGTAAAAGGGCTGTGTGCTCCCGCGAAGGCGGGAGCCCATCATCGGTACGCGCGACCTTGAACCGGCCCGAAATGGATCCCCGCCTTTTCGGGGACACAGAATTTTTCAAGCAGCGAAGGCTACAGCCCCAGCGCCGCCGCGATCTGGTCCCAGCGCACCAGCTTGAAATTCTGTGCGCGCGGCTCGTTATGCCCGTCCTGCGCAAGGAACAGCCCGTCGGGAAAAGCGGCGCCAAAATTGCCCGCGACGGCCTCGATCCCGTCGGTCTCGCTCACCGCGCCGAAGGCTCCAGCGGCGACCGCGAAACGCCCGGCATAGTCCATCGACGGCAGTTTGAAGACCGCAAGGGCGTTGTCGCCCTGGCTCGACACGAGCAGGTAGCGCTGCCCCTTGTGGTCGATCGTCGCGAGCCCCTCGACATCGGCGACGAGGCGCTGGTTGTCGACCGGCGCAGCCATTGTCGCGGTCGCCCGCTTGCCGTTCGGCTCGAGCCGCCACACCCCTGCATCTTCCTCCCCGACATAGAGCGTGTCGCCGTCGAAGACGCATCCTTCGGACTGGGTCGGGATCTTGTGCTCCCACTCGACCGTGAAGGTCGGCGTGCCGCTCACGGCCAGCGTGCCGACGCGCACCGTGCCATCCTTGACGATCAGCGCGGCAGTGATCGGGGCGCCCGCCGCGGCCCGTTTCAGGCAGAGGCCATAGGCCTCGCCGCTGCCCGCCGCGGCGCGGCCCAGCGGCGTGATCGCGGGCTTGTCGGCGTCGAGGCGGAATAGCGCGAGATGCGCGTTCACCCCGTCGTTGCGATCGCTCGCGACGATGATGTCGCCGACGACATCGACATTGTTGACGAGGCCCGCCTGCGTGAAGGCGATGTCCTTGCCGCTAAGGTCATAGACGTGCAGTCCCGCCTTCTTGTCGGTTGCGACGATCAGCGCGCGGTTCGGGTTGGCGGGGTCGACCCACACCGCCGGGTCGTCGGCGGCGTCGGCGCGGCCGGTTCCGACCGGCGCGGTCTCGGCGCTCGCGGTCACCTGCACTGGCGGCAGACCCATGATCGCGGGCTGGTTCGCCGCGCATCCGGCGAGCGCGATCGCAAAAGCGAACGAAGACAAAAGCTTCGCATGATGGATGGCCGACATCGTCTTTCCCCTGATTGCGGACGCGCCGCAGCGCGGTTGGCCGCGCCCCGTTCCAGCAAAGTTGCGCTGCGTCAATCCCACAATATTTCCGTCACTTAACTGTCATGCAAACGTCATGATGCTCGTCGCAAACTGTCACAGGACCACCCTAGAGGCCCGGCAACCACAAAGGGGGCTCGACCAACATGATTCGTATTTTCAGCCTGAATTCCGCCGCCGCGCTTGCGCTCGCAACCGCCATGATCGCTGCGCCCGCCGCCGCGCAGGATGCGCAGGATATGGCGCCGATCCAGAATGCCGACGGCACGATCACCACGTCGCAGGACATCGTCGTGCTGGGCAGCATCGGGTACCGCAACCGCAGCGAGGATCAGGCCGAACCCGTGCTGTCCTATGACAGCGAATTTTTCCAGCGGTTCGAACCGCTGACCGCGGGCGACGCGCTGAAGCGCGTGCCGTCGGTGACCTTCCTGTCCGACGTGATCGAAAGCGACGGGGCGCGGTTGCGCGGCCTGTCGCCCGGCTACACCCAGATATTGATCAACGGCGAAAAAGTGCCGGGGTCGAATGCCGACCGCAGCTTTTTCCTCGATCGCATCCCCGCCGAGCTGATCGACCGGGTCGAAATCGTCCGTTCGTCGTCGGCGCGCCGCACCGGCGATGCGGTCGCGGGCACGCTCAACATCAAGCTGCGCGACGGCTATGAACTCGACGGCGGCTATCTCCGCGCCGGCGGGCTCTATTATGACGACAAGGAGCTCGAACCCAGTGTCGGCGGCGTGATCGGCGGCGCGCTCGGGCCGGGACGCTTCCTGATCGGCGCCAATTTCCAGGGGCGGCACAACCCCAAGAAGAAATTTTCGCTGCGCTACGACGAGTCGCCCGAAAATGACCCCAACTTCGCCACCAACAATTTCCAGAATCGCGAAGACCAGCTCGATACGCGCGATGGCAAGGATTATTCGTTCAACGCGACCTACGACATCAAGGGCGATACGACCGATTTCTCGCTGAACGGCTTTTACGTCCACACCGACCGCACCGAAACCGAGCGCAGTTTCGAATATAATCACCCGACCAACATCACCGGCCCGATCCGCGCGACGCCGCCGGGCAATCTGACCGTCGACAATGCCAATGTCGCCACGATCGACCAGGACAATTACAGCGTCAACGGCAAGCTCGCGCACCGCTGGTCGGCGGGCGAGACGAGCCTGAAGGTCGGTTACGCCTATTTCGACGAAGATCGCTTCGAAACCGAATATGAGGTCGAATTCGACCGCGCGCTGCCGCGCTTTACCGGCGACCAGACGCTGACCGGGATCACCGACAAGGAATTTTCGGTGCGGCTGGAACATGAAATTGCTTTGGGCGAGGGTGCCAAGCTGCTCGTCGGCGGCCTATGGCAGGACAAGGATCGCGCGACCGCGATCACCGAAGCGCCGCGCGATCGCTACAATCTGACCGCCGCCAACCGGCAGGGTTATGACCAGTTCACCCGCAACCCGACCGAATTCGTCCGCCCGTTCGGCGCCTTTGTCCCGGCGGTTGGCGGCATCAACACGATCGAGGAAAAGCGTCTCGACGGCTTTATCCTGATCGAAGGCGACATGCCCGGCGTGAGGTGGGAGGCGGGCGTTCGCTACGAAACCACCGACCTCACCATCGTCGATCGGACCCCGCCCGCAACGCGCATCGACAATGATTATGAAAAGCTGCTTCCGTCGGCATCGGTCAAGATCGACGTCGGCGCCCGCGGCCGCGTCACCGCGTCGATCGCGCGGACCAGCCGCCGTCCCGAATTCAACTTCATTTCGCCGGCGCGGCTCGATGCCGAGCTCGGCGACAATGACCTGCTCGGCAATCCCTTGCTCGATCCCGAAACCGCATGGGGCGCCGACCTGGGCTTCGAACAGCGCCTTGGCCGCGCCGGCATCGCCGGGATCAACGTCTTTTATCGCAAGGTGAACGACCTGATCGAGCTGACCAACACCGGCGTCACCGGGTCGGAAGGTGCGGGCACCTTCGTGTACCAGCCGCGGAATATCGGCGATGGCAAGGTGTGGGGGATCGAATTCGACCTGTCGACCGACCTTGGCTTCGTCGGCCTGCCCGACACCGGGGTGTTCGGCAATATCTCGTGGCTCGACAGCAAGATCGTCGACGAATTCGGCAAGCGCCGCTTCAACGGCCAGAGCGAATATGTCTATAATTTCGGGGTGATCCAGGACATTCCGTCGGTCGGCGCGGCGCTCGGCGCCACCTATCGCAAACAGGGCGGCGCGTTCGACCGCACCGTCGGCGAAGAGGTCTTCACCAGCTATGGCGCTGACCTCGAAATCTTCGTTGAAAAGCGCTTTGGCAAAAGTTTCACGATCCGCGCGGTAGGATCGAACCTGCTCAACGGCGCCAAGCGCGAGACGTTCAACAAATTCACCACGATCGAGGATCAGAACGATCGTAGTTTCGACGAATATGAACTCGAAAGCGAAAAGGCCGGGCCGGTGTTCCAGCTGATGGCGCGCTACGCTTTCTAACGCTTCGGTGACCGGCGCTCAGTCCCTGGGGCGCCGGTTGCTGGTCAATCCTCCCTGTCGCGAAGCGATGGGGAGGTGGCAGCGGCGAAGCCGCTGACGGAGGGGCAAGGACGCGAGGTCGCTGCCCCTCCACCATCCTTCGGATGGTCCCCCTCCCCACCGCTTCGCGGCAGGGAGGATATGTCGTAAGCTCGCAGCCTACCCAATATGCTTGAAAATCCACCCGATGCTGACGCCCCCCGCGGGCGCGGTGCCGGTCACGACCAGCTGTTCGGTCGGGTGCGGGCGGCCTTCGCCGTCGACCCACAGGCTCTGTTCGACGTCGAGCGCGCCCTCGGAGGTGCGGAATTGCCACAGCGGGCCGCCGTTGATCCGCAGCAGTGCGCCCAATTTGTCGGCGGTCAGGCTGGCCGAGATGTTGCGACCGAGGTGAAAGCGCAGCGCGAAACCCTTGTCGCCCTTGCGCCGGGTGCGCGGGGCGGGGAGCAGCATGTCCTCGCCGCGCAGCTCGCGCCCATTGGGTGACAGGATCAGCAAGCGGCGGTGGATCAGCCCGTGGCGCCGGGCATAGCCGTCGTGGCTCATTTCGACGCGGCTGCCCTGCGGCGTCTCGCGGCGGTCGAGCTCGACCTCGGTCACCCCTTTGCCGAGCGTGCCATTCGCCAGGATCGCGGTCGAATTGCTGTCGGCCAGGATCAGCGTCGAATGCGCCGCGGTGGTGCGCAGACCGCGCGCCAGATCGGCGGGGATCGTCGCGCCGGTCAGCGCTGCGCCGCCGCAATTGACGACGATGCGTTCGTCGCCATCGCTGAGTTCAAACGCCAGCGTCGATGCGCAGCCCGCCTCCGTGACGCGCGCGATCGGCGGCGGCGCTGCATCGGCGAGCAGCACGACCTTGTTGGCGACCAGCCGCTGATAGCCCCAGTCACGCGCCTGTTTGAGCGGCCGGGTGCGCACCCCGCTCGCGGCGACGATCGCCTGCACATGCGCAGCCGACGTCGCGCCGCTGCCCTGCCAGCTGCCCATGCCGCCGTCGCTGTGGAGGAGCCCGAGCAACGCCGGGACCGCGCGCGCCAGCACTTCCTGGATGAACGGCGGTACTTCCATCCGGCGCATGTCATAAACCTTGGCGAGCATCGCCAGCGCCATCACCGCGTCGAGCTGTGCCTGCGGCGAGCGCGAGATATTGCCGCCGTCGGCGTAGAAGCTCGTCTCGAGCACCTTGCGCAGCCCCGCCTCGCCGAACACCTGCCGTGGCTCGCCGCCGGGCATCAGCAGCGATGCGGCGACGATCCCGACCCACGCAACCATCTGCCCCGTACCCGGGCGCGTCTTGTCGGCGACGCGGTCGAGGTGCCGCGCCGCGCGCGCGAGGTGGTTGAGCACCGCGGAACGATAGACGAGGTCGCTCGACGACAGGATCAGCGGCGCATGGCACGCCCAGAACAGGATGCGCCACGCGGTGTTGTCAGCCTTCCATGCCGGTTCGCTGACCGTCTCGCCATGCGTGCCCAGCCAGTGGCGGACGACCGCCTCGGCGATCGGCACCCCGTCGGCGCGCGTGCCGGTGGCGGCGAGATCGCGCAGCCAGGCAAAGCTGTGCAAATAATCGGCAAAGGTCGGCGCAACGTCGAGCGCGGCAAAATCAAGGTCGCCCAGCGGCAGCTTCAGCCCGCGGTGCAGGAAGTGGCCGGCGCGGATCGCCGTCCCGGCGCGGGTGTCGCCCGGGACCGGGTCGACGGGAACGCCCAGCAGTTTGAGCGGAAAGCGGCCCTTCAGGCGAAAGGCGTGCAAGGGCGTGCGCCAGGTCAGCCGGGTGATCGCATTGGCGACGCGGTCGCCGAGCGACAGCCCCTTGTCGGCGGGCAGGCGGATTAGCCGCTTGCCGGGCTCGATCGAATCGTCGATCGGCGGCGTGTCGTCAGCCAGATCGAGCGGCGGGTCGGCAGGGGCCGAATTTAACGGTCTCCCCTCCATCGTTCAGTCCTCGCCGCGCAGCCGCCGGATGTTGCCCGCATAGGCATCGGGTCCGCCCTTGAAGGTCGCGGTGCCCGCGACCAGCACGTCGGCGCCGGCCGCGATCGCCAGCGGTGCGGTGCCCGCGTCGATCCCGCCATCGACCTCCAGCCGGATGTCGCGGCCGCTCTTATCGATCATCTTGCGCACCGCCTCGATCTTGCGCAGCTGGCTGGAAATGAAGCTTTGCCCGCCAAAGCCGGGGTTGACGCTCATGATCAGCACCAAGTCGATATCGTCGATCAGATAGTCGAGCATCTTGGCCGGCGTTGCCGGGTTCAGCGACACGCCCGCCTGTTTGCCCAGCGATTTGATGTGCTGGATGCTGCGATGAATATGCGGCCCCGCCTCGGGGTGGACCGTGATGATGTCGGCGCCCGCCGCGGCAAAGGCGTCAAGGAAATGATCGACCGGGCTGATCATCAGATGGACGTCGAAGGGCAGGGCGCTATGCGGACGCAGCGCCTTCACCACCGCCGGGCCGATCGTCAGATTGGGGACAAAATGGCCGTCCATGACATCGATATGCACCCAGTCGGCACCCGCCGCCTCTATCGCGCGCACTTCCTGTCCCAGCGCGGCGAAATCGGCACTCAGGATCGACGGGGCGATGCGGACGGGGGCGGGCGTACTAGTCATGACCATCGGCCTTAACCATCAACCCCTTGGGGGGCAAGCGGGGTCGCGGCGCTAGCAGTGGAAAAGCTCGTCGGGGCGTCAGCGATCCTCCCCCAACGGGGGAGGGGGACCACCCGAAGGGTGGTGGAGGGGCACAGGCGGTTGACGTCGCGCTAGACTTGGTGAGCGATATTTTCCGGCAATCTAACGGCGGAGCACTGCTTCGGCGTCAAGGCAAACCGACGGTGCCCCTCCACCAGCTTCGCTGGTCCCCCTCCCCGTTCCGGGGAGGATCGGCAACATCCGCTCCCTACCCCCAAGCCGACGTCGCTCCGGCCAAACTCACCGCCAGCGCCAGCCGCCTTCGGTCCTGGCGCGATAAATCGGCATCGGCGCCAGCCCCGCGAGGATGACCGCGATGGTCATCGCCACAGGTCGGCCCTGTAGCGCGACCGCGACCCCCGCGATCGACGCGATATGCAGCGCCAGCAAAAGCCAGCCCTGCCAGACGATCGGTAGCCCAATGCCATAGCCGCGGCGTTTGGCGCGGAACCACGCCCCTTCGCGCAGGAACACATGCATCATGATCCGTTCTCCCCTTTCGGCGGCCGCCCGCGCCGTGCCGGAGCAGCGGTTTTGGGGCTGACGCCGCGCCGCGCCAGCGCCTCGCGCAGCAGCACCTCGATCTCGGCATTGGCGCTGCGCAATTCGTCCGCCGCCAGCCGCTCGATCGCCGCGTAAAGCGCGGGATCGAGGCGGAGGGCAAAGGCTTTTTTGGCGGACGCGGGCATCGACTAAAGCACCGGCAGGCTCAGTAGAGCGATCCGGCGTTCACCACCGGCTGGGTGTCGCGTTCGCCGCACAGCACGACCATCAGGTTCGACACCATCACCGCCTTGCGCTCGTCGTCCAGGTCGACAACCTGCTTTTCGGACAATTGGGTCAGCGCCATCTCGACCATCGTCACCGCGCCCTCGACCAGTTTCTTGCGCGCCGCGATCACCGCTTCGGCCTGCTGGCGGCGCAGCATCGCGCCGGCGATTTCCTGAGCGTAGGCGAGGTGGGTCAGGCCGCATTCGTCGACGGTAATCCCGGCGACTTCCAGCCGTTCGATCAGCGCCTTGCGCAGCTCGACCCCGACCTCGTCATGGTTGCCGCGCAGCGTGATTTCCTGATGTTCGATGTCGTCATAGGGATAGCGCGAGCCGATCGAGCGCACCGCGGCCTCGATCTGCGCCATCACGAACTCCTTGTAATCGTCGACGTCGAAAAGCGCCTGCGCGGTGTCGGTGACGCGCCACACGACCTGCGCCGCCATCTCGATCGGGTTGCCGCGCAGATCGTTGACCTTGATCTTGTCCGAGATGACGTTGTTTGCGCGCACCGCAATCTTCTTGCGCGTCAGCCACGGCAGCACCCAGCGCAGCCCCTCCTCGCGGTCGGTGCCCTTATAGGCGCCGAACAGCTGGATCGCCGCGGCTTCATTGGGATTGATCAGGTAAAAGCCGCACAGGATCAGGAAGCCGACGACCGCGGACACCGCCACGATCACCCATTTCCACGCCACCTGAAATTCGGCGGTCGCATTGCTGATCCCCGCCCACAGGGCCAGGCCGAGCAACAGCACCCAGACCAGCAGCATCAGATAACCGCTCTGCGTCAGCGCGCGCGTCTCGCGGCTGCGGTTCAGCGCCGGTGTCCCTCCTTCAACCATCTTACCCTCCGATTCGATATAAAGATGATATCATATTTATATCGTTTCTGCGGATGGTCAACGGTATTCGGACGGCCGCGGAAATTTGTTGCATCCAAATGGGCATGAAGCTGCATCTAACCGGTCGAAATCAAATCAACCGCCACAGGGCTCCACAGGGATTTCAACGATGAAGCTATCAATACGGCCGACACCGCTCCTATCGTCGGTTTTGGCCCCTATCCTCGCGCTCACCGCTGCCGTCGCCAGCACGTCGGCGAGCGCCAGTCCGATCAGCACAACCATGCCCGATACGGCCGCGGGCGCGATCGGCGGGCAAGTGATCGCGCATATAAATGCCGATACCCCTGAAAGCATCCAGCGATGGGCGCCGACAATCCTGGCGCCGTCGATCGACGCCGATGCGCGCGCTGCGATCGCCAAGCAGCTGGCCGTCGCGGTGCGCGACAGCGGCGGCGTCGACTTCGTCGATGCGCGCACCCAGGGACCGCCCGGGATGCTCGTCGTGACGATCAAGGGGCGGCGGACCGGGCAAAGGGCCGCGCTCGTGCTGCTTCCCGACCCGAGCCAGCCCGGCAAGCTGGCGATGGTCGATCTGGTCCCGGTCGACGATCCCGCTCTCTACGCGGCCTGGCCAGAAACCGCCGCGTCGCAGGCGGAGATCGCCCGGCTCGCGGGCGCGGCGCTCGATCAACTCGCGCACACAACCGACTTTTCGGGGTGCCTGAGCATTTCGGACGGCGCGACCATGCTGTTCGACGAATGCCGCGGTCTCGCCGACCGCAGCTTTGGCGCGAAGGCCGATCGGCAGACCAAATTTCACATCGGATCGATGAACAAGATGTTCACCGCGGTGGCGATCGCTCAGCTTGTCGAGGCGGGCAAGCTGCGGTGGGACACGACGCTCGCCGAAGTAATGCCTGAATATCCCGATCGCGCGGCGGCGGCGAAGATCACCGTTTGGCAACTGCTGCATCACACGGCGGGGCTGGGCGATATCTTCGTGCCGGAATTATTCCAGAACCGCGAAAAATTCGTCAATCCGGGCGACTATCTCGATCTTATTGCCCGCCAGCCGACTTCATTCGAGCCTGGCAAGGACTGGAATTACAGCAACGCCGGTTATGTCCTGCTGGGGCGGATCGTCGAAAATGTCGCGGGCGAGAACTATTTCGCATATATCCAGCGCCACATCTTTGCGCCCGCTGCCATGACCTCCAGCGGCTGGGATAGCCAGGAAGACGTTACCGAGAAACTGGCGACCGGCTATTTCAAGGAGGGTGCGTTTGCGGCTGCGTGGAAGGCAAACTGGATGACCCTGCCCTTCAAGGGGAGCCCGGCCGGGGGCGGCTATTCGACCAACGCCGATCTGCTGAAATTTGCCAGTGCGCTGCGTGGCGGAAAGCTGGTCGGCGCGGCGAGCCTGCAAAAGATGTTCGAAGATGGGGTGCCGATGGGGCCGGGCAAATATGCCGCCGGCTTCGGTGATCGCCTGTCGCACGGCCGCCAGATCCGTGGTCATGCGGGGGGGGCGGAGGGGATGAGCGCCAATCTCGCCATCGTCTGGGAAACCGGGGCAGCGGTCGCGGTCACCAGCAACCAGGGCGATACGCCGACCGCGATGCTGCTGAGCGAGCGCATCGCCGATCTGCTCGCCGCGCAGGGGCAAAAGCCTTGATGCCGGGTGATGCGCATCTGATATCCACGCCATTATTTCGGGAGCGATACTGATGGACTTTGTCATGTTCTTCATTCCGGCGGTAGTGATGCTGACCCCCGTCGTGATCCTGGTGATTTTCCTGCGCTACCGCGCCGAATTGACCAAGGAACGCTATCGCACGCTGCTGCAGCTCGCGGAAAAAGGGGTGGAATTGCCCCATCACCTGCTGGTGGAGCCGTCCGCTTCCGACTCCGACCGGCGCCGGGCGCTGGTGCTCGTCAGCGGCGGGCTTGGTTTGATCGCCATGTTCCTTGCGCTGCCGTTCGAGTTTTACAGCGGCCAGCGTATCGCGAGCCTGTGGGGACTTGGCTTGTTGCCGTTGATGACGGGCCTCGGCTATTTCGCGAGCTGGTGGCTCAACCGGCGAGACGACATGCGTGGCTGACCCGACCGGCGCAGAGCAAGTCGATCAGGTGTTGGTGGCCCGGGTTCTGCTGACGGAGGATCGACGCGCGTTCGAACAGCTTATGCGGCGGCATCAGGGCATGGTCCGCGCGCAGCTGCGCCGCCTGCTGTATGGCGACCAGGCCCGGGCCGACGATCTGGCGCAGGAAACATTCCTGTTGGCATGGCGCAAACTGGATCAGTTTCGCGGCGAAGCCCGCTTTTCCACCTGGCTCTACCGCATTGCCTATAGCTGTTTTCTTCAGGCCCGCCGCAAACGGTCGGCGGCGGCGGACGACGTCGACGGCGATGCGCCCGACCTACCAATATCGCTGCGTGATGCGGCCGACCTGCGGCTGGATGTCGAGCGCGCGATGCGTCGTTTGTCCGCGACCGAGCAAGAGGTGCTGTTGCACGTCGTGCAACTCGGGTTGAGCCATGAAGAAGCCGCCTATGTGCTGGCGATGCCGCTCGGCACTGTGAAATCGCATATGAACCGCGGCAAGGCCCGGTTGCGCGCGCTGCTCGCGGACTGGCAAATCACATCTCAGGAAGGACGTGGGACATGAACGAGACCGAATACGCTGTCGACGCCCTGCTGCGCGAACAGTTCGAAGGGCCGGTGGCCGACCATGGCTTTTGCGAGTCCGTGATGGATCGCCTCCCTGCCAGGCGCCGCTGGGATCAATGGCCGATGATGACCGGGATCTTCGCCGGTGTGGCAGCGTGCTGGTTCAGCCTGTGGTCTGCCCCGATCGCATTCGATGGGTGGCACGACTGGCTATCCAGAGCGCCCTCGGCAGCGACCCTTGCGCTGTTCATCGTCATGATGAGCATGGCGGTTCTGGCCTTGGTCTGGACCATCGCCGAAGCCGATGATCAATACCGCCCCAGCCGGATGGTCCGCTGAAACCACGGTACCGAGCGATGGTAAAAGCAGCGCCGTTGCAGTGATCGACGCCGGTCGAGCACGCGCGCTATTGGACGGCGCCTCTCATTCGGACAAACAAAGGGGGCCATAAAGACCCCCTTTGCCTCCCCGGTTTTGTCCAGATCAGTCGGTCGGAAAGCCGCGCTTTTTCAGCAGCGCCGACACGTCCGGATCACGTCCGCGGAAAGCGCGGTACGCTTCGGCGCGGTCGGTTTCGTTGCCGGTCATCAGCAGCAAGGTGCGGAACTTGTCAGCCACGGTGCGGTCCCACGGGCCGCCCGCTTCGGTGAACGCCGCCCAGGTGTCGGCGTCCATCGTTTCCGACCAGAGGTAGCTGTAATAGCCCGCCGAATAGGCATCGCTCGAAAACAGGTGCCCGAATTGCGGCAGGCGGTGGCGCATCACGATCTCGCGCGGCATACCCATCGCAGCCAGCGTTTCGCGTTCGAACTTGTCGACGTCGGTCGGCGGTACCTTGCGATCGTGCAGCTTCATGTCGACGATCGCGCTGGCCAGATATTCGACCGTTTCAAAGCCCTGGTTGAACTTGCCCGACGCCTCGATCTTGTCGAGCAACGCCTGCGGCATCGGCGCCCCCGTCTTATAGTGCGTCGCGAATTTCGACAGCACTTCGGGGGTCATCAGCCAATTCTCGTTCACCTGGCTTGGATATTCGACAAAGTCGCGCGGCACCCCGGCGAGCGCGGGATAGTTGATGTCGTACAGCAGGAAATGGATGCCATGGCCGAATTCGTGGAACAGCGTCGCCGCATCGTCGAGGCTGATCAGCGTCGGTTCGCCCTTTGCCGCTTCGGTGAAATTATTATTGTTCGACGCCAGCACATTGCGCGCGCCGCCCAGCTTTTGCTGGCTGCGATAGGTCGTCATCCATGCGCCCGACCGTTTGCCGTCGCGCGCGAAATTGTCGAGGTAGAAGACCCCGATATTCTTGCCTGACTTGAGGTTGTACACCTCGAACGTCCGCACCTTGGGGTCGAACACCGGGATCGTGCCGGTATTTTCGCGGAAGCCCATGTCGTAGAGCTGCCCCGCCGACCAGAACATGCCGTCGACCAGCTTGTCGAGCTGGAGATAGGGTTTCACCTCGCTTTCATCGAGGTCGTATTTCGCCTTGCGGACCTTTTCCGAATAGAAGCGATAATCCCAGGGTTCGATGGTGATTTTCGGTCCCTTGCCAGCCTTGGCGTCGGCATCGGCGATCGCCTGCATGTCGGCGACCTCTTCCTTCACCCGCGCCACCGCGGCGGGCCATACCTTCATCATCAATGCCATCGCATTTTCGGGGGTCTTGGCCATCGTGTCGGCCATCCGGTAATGGGCGTGGGTCGGGAAACCGAGCAGTTCGGCGCGCTGCTGGCGGAGTGCCAGGATTTCGGCGATCGTCTGATTGGTGTCGTTGGCATCGCCATTGTCGCCGCGGCTCACGAACGCCTTATAGACTTTTTCGCGCAGCGCACGGTTGGTGGCATTTTGCAGCACCGGCTGCGCCGACGACCGCGTGTTCTTGATCGCCCACTGACCGGGTTTGCCATTGGCCTCGGCGGCGGCGGCGAGCGAGGCGATAAAGCCTGCGTCGAGCCCGGCGAGGTCGGCCTTGTCGGTGACAAAGGTGTACAGCTTCTCGTCGCCCAGCAGCTTCGACGAAAAGGCCGAGAACAGGCTTTCCAGTTTGGAATTGATCGCGACCAGCTTGCCCTTGTCGGCCGCCGACAGATTGGCGCCGTCGCGAACCATCTCGTCATAGGCGCGCTCGACGATCCGGATCTGCTGGGCATTGAGCCCGCTCGTCTGGCGCGCGTCGTACACGGCCTTGTAACGGGCGAACAGCTTGGGATCGAGGAACAGCTCGGTGTAGAAAGTGGTGAGCTTGGGGCTCCATTCGGCGTCGATATCCTCGACGCGGTCGTTCGACTTGTTCGACGTCTGCACGCCCCACAGCGCCGATACGCGCTCCATCGTCTCTCCCGCCAGCATCATCGGGACGTGGGTGTTCTCGAACGTCGGCGCTGCCGGATTGTCGATCACCGCCTGCACCTCGGCCTTCACCTCGGCCATCGCCCTGGTGAAGGCGTCGGGGAACAGTTCGGGGTCCATCTTGTCCCACGGCGGCACCCCTTCATAGGGGCCCGTCCATTCCGCCAGCATCGGGTTGGTGCTGACGCTGGTCGGGGCGGGCGCCGGGGCGGCGACGGGTTCGGTGGATGCGGTCATCGGTCGGTCCATATTGGTGCAACCCGCGAGCAGCGCGCTGGATGCGAGCAACAGCGACAGCGGGCGGCGGAAAGGAAGCGCGTGGCGCGGCATAGGTGAATCTCCCCGGGGAAACGGTTTCGGCGGAAACCATGTTGCGGACGTCTTAACCTTATGTGACGGCGATGTGCAAGGTTGGCGGGCGGGGGCTGGTCGCACGTTTGCCTCGGCATTCGCTCACCGTAGCCCTGAGCTTGTCGAAGGGCGCTTCTCTGATAAGCGCCCTTCGACAAGCTCAGGGCTACGGTTCGGTAAGCCCCCCTGATCATCACCCCCCAAACAGTGGCGGCTCCAACCCCGGCACCGCGATCCGAAACGCAAACACCCCGCCCGCATGCGGCTGCGCCTGACGCTCCTCGTCGGACAAATTCTTGCCCGCACTGGTGACAAAAGCGGTCTTCATGTCCGCGCCGCCGAACGCGATCATCGTCGGGCGCTGGACCGGCAATTCAACGGTCTGGAGCAACTCGCCCGCGGGCGACAGGCGGACGACGCGCCACCCGTCCCACAGCGCCGACCAGTAACAGCCTTCGGCATCGACCGCCGCGCCATCGGGGCGGCCATTGCCAAGCGGGAACTGGTGCAAGATGCGGCCCTCGCCGAGCATGCCGCTCGCGGGATCGACGTCAAAGGCACGGATCGCATGGGTCGGCGTGTCGGCATGATAGAATATGCGACCGTCGGGACTGAACGCCGCGCCGTTGCTGGTGGTGAGGCCGCCAAAGATTTCGGTCAGCGATCCGTCGGGATCGAGCCGATACAGCGTCGCGGTGGGATGCGCCTTGTCGCTGGTCAGGCTGCCGACCCACAGCCGCCCCGCGGCATCGACGCAGCCATCGTTGAATCGCTGTTCGGGCTTGTCGGCCAGCGCCGCCGGACCAAAGGGACGCGGCGCCGTACCCCACGCGTCGATCAGCGCACAGCCATCCTCCAGCGCCGCGACCAGCCCGCCGCCCGCGCGCAGGGCGACGCAGCCGACCTGCTGGTCCAGCCGCATCATTTCGTCGGTCCGGGTTGCAGGGTCGGTGCGGTGGATCGTCCGCCCCTCGATGTCGACCCAGTACAGCCGTTGTTCGGCCACGCTCCAGCGCGGCGATTCGCCGAGCAGCGCGCCGGCATCAAGGAGGAGTCCGACCATGGCGGATGTCGTAGCGCGGCGAGGGGGCGCTGCCCAGCGGCTGCAAACCTATTCGTTGCCTTCGCCGCCTAAGCAATGTCGTCGCCCCCGCGAAGGCGGGGGCCGCTATCGGTTTACGCGGCGCCGCCGGATAAGGCCTCCAGCGGCCCCCGCCTTCGCGGGAGCGACGAAAGAGTTTCCTGCCGTAACGTCTTTCTACTTGACGTGCACGTAAACGTAAGGTCTTTTGGTGACCGAAAAGTTGCGGCCGACTCCCCGCTTGCGTTCGGCCGCCGCAAGGGAAAGGAAAGCCATGTCGCTCGATACGCTGTCGCGCTCCGCCTACACCGACGACCATGAGGCGTTTCGCGCCACCGTCCGCCAGTTCCTGGAAAAGGAGGTCGCGCCCAACGCCGCGCAATGGGCCGAAGACGGGATAGTCCCCAAATCGATCTGGCCGAAAGCGGGCGAGCTGGGGATGCTCTGCCCGACGGTGCCCGAGGAATATGGCGGGCTCGGCCTCGACTTCGGCTATAATGCGATCGTCGATGAAGAGAGCGCCTATTATGGCCGCGCCACCACCGGCTTCTCGCTCCAGTCGGACATCGTCACCAATTATATCGTCAAATATGGCAGCGAGGAGCAGAAGCGGCACTGGCTGCCCAAGATGGTTGCGGGTGAAGTGATCACCGCGATCGCGATGACCGAACCCGGCACCGGCAGCGACCTTCAGGGGATGCGGACGACGGCGAAAAAGGATGGCAATCATTATGTCATCAACGGGTCGAAAACCTATATCACCAACGGCCAGAACGCCGACCTGATCCTGGTGTGCGTCAAGACCGACACCGAGGTCCAGCCGGCGTGGAAGGGCGTCTCGATCGTCCTCGTCGAGGCCGACCGCGAAGGCTATCAGCGCGGCCGCAACCTCGACAAGATCGGGCAGGACGAGGCCGATACGTCGGAAATGTTCTTCAACGACGTCCGCGTCCCGATCACCAACTGCCTCGGCGAAGAGGGGCAGGGGTTCATCTATCTGATGAGCGAGCTGCCGCAGGAACGGCTGTCGATCGCGGTCAGCGCGCAGGCCTCGGCGCAGCGCGCCTTTGATGACACGGTCGAGTTCACCCGCGAGCGCAAGGCGTTCGGCAAGCCGATCCTCGATTTCCAGAACAGCCGCTTCGTCCTCGCCGATCTGAAGGCGAAATTGCAGGTCGGCTGGGCGCACCTCGATTGGGCGCTGGCGCGGCACTTGAAGAAAGAACTGACCCCCGAGGAAGGCGCCGCGGCGAAGCTGTGGCACACCGACCTGCAGTGGGAGGTCATGGACAAATGCCTCCAACTCCACGGCGGCGCGGGCTATATGAACGAATATCCGATCGCCCGCGCGTGGCGCGCCGCGCGCGTGACGCGCATCTTCGGCGGCACGAACGAGATTATGAAGGAATTGATCGGGCGGAAGCTCTGATGCGAAAACTCTCTCCCCTTGTGGGAGAGAAAGACTTGGCTTGGCGGCTTGCCGCCTAGCAAGTCTTGAGAGGGGGCTCCTCGCAGCGTTGCAACGCCCCCTCTCCCAGCTTCGACTAGGCAGCAAGCTGCCGAGTCTCCACATCCCTCTCCCACAAGGGGAGAGGGAAGAAGGTGAAAGGAACTCTCCAATGGCCACAGCCTATATTGTCGACGCCGTCCGCACCGCCGGCGGCAAGCGCGGCGGCCGCCTAGCAGGCGTCCACCCCGTCGATCTTGGCGCCGCGGTATTCGACGCGATCGCCGACCGTAACGATTTCGACACGTCGAAGATCGACGATGTCATCACCGGCTGCGTCAGCCAGGGCGGCCAGCAGACGATGGACGTCGGCCGCAATGCCGTGCTCGCCTCGAAGCTTCCCGATTCGATCCCCGCGGTCACGATCGACCGCCAGTGCGGTTCGTCGCAGCAGGCGATCCAGTTCGCCGCGCAGGCGGTGATGTCGGGGACGCAGGACATCGTCCTCGCGAGCGGCATCGAAAGCATGACGCGCGTGCCGATGGGCAGCGTCGCGACGCTGTTCATGAAGGAAGGGCTCGGCCATTACAAATCCGAACGGCTCGAGGAAAAATATCCTGGCATCATGTTCAGCCAGTTCATGGGCGCCGAAATGATCGTCAAGAAGCATGGGCTGACCAAGGCCGACCTTGATGCCTATGCGCTTGAAAGCCACCGCCGCGGCGCCGCCGCAACCGAAGGGGGCCATTTCAAGCGCGAAATCGTCGGGGTCGAGATCGACACCCCCGAAGGCCGCGAAATGCACCTCGTCGACGAGGGTATCCGTTTCGACGCGACGCTCGAGGGTATTGCGGGCGTCAAGCTGCTCCAGGAAGGCGGCGCGATCACCGCGGCGTCGGCCAGCCAGATCTGCGACGGTGCGAGTGCCGCGCTGGTCGTGTCCGAACAGGCGCTGAAAGACCACGGTCTGACCCCGCGCGCGCGCATCCACCACGTCTCGGTGACCGCGGGCGATCCGGTGATCATGCTCGAGGAGCCGCTGTTCGCGACCGAGCGCGCGCTCAAGAAAGCGGGCATGTCGATCGGCGACATCGACGCCTATGAAGTCAACGAAGCCTTCGCGCCGGTGCCGCTCGCGTGGCTCAAATATCTTGGCGCCGATCCGGCGCGGATCAACCAGCATGGCGGCGCAATCGCGCTCGGCCACCCGCTCGGCGCCAGCGGTACCAAGCTGATGGCGACGCTGCTCGGTGTGCTCGATGCCACCGGCGGCAAATATGGTCTCCAGACGATGTGCGAAGGCGGCGGTCAGGCCAACGTCACGATCGTCGAACGGCTTTAAACACTTCAAACCCCTCCCCTTCAGGGGAGGGGCAGCGAGACTTGCCAGCTTGCTGGCTAGTCGCAGCGGGGTGGGGTCCATCGGCCTTGCTCTTCGCCGCGAAACCCCACCCCAACCCCTCCCCTGAAGGGGAGGGGCTTTAAGGAGAGCCTCTCATGAAACTCGATTCCACCGTATCCGCCGTCGTCACTGGCGGCGCCTCGGGCCTCGGCGCAGCGACCGCGCGCCTGCTCGCGTCAAAGGGCGTCAAGGTCGCGATCTTCGACCTGCAGGAAGAAAAGGGCAAAGCCCTCGCCGAAGAGCTCGGCGGCGTGTTCTGCGAATGCAATGTCACCGACGACGCTTCGGTCGATGCGGCCTTTGAAAAGTCGCGCGAAGCAATCGGGCAGGAGCGCATCCTCGTGAATTGCGCCGGCACCGGCAATGCGATCAAGACCGCCAGCCGCAGCAAGGAAGACGGAAGCATCAAGCATTTCCCGCTCGATGCGTTCAACTGGATCATTCAGATCAACCTCGTCGGCACCTTCCGCTGCATCGCCAAATCGGCGGCGGGCATGATGACGCTCGACCCGATGGAAGACGGCGAACGCGGTGCGATCGTCAACACCGCGAGCGTCGCGGCCGAGGATGGCCAGATCGGCCAAGCGGCCTATTCGGCGTCGAAGGGCGGCGTCGTCGGCATGACGCTCCCCATCGCGCGCGACCTTGGCAACGAGAATATCCGCGTCAACACGATCCTGCCCGGCATCTTCGACACCCCGCTGCTCGCGGGCGCGCCGCAGAATGTCCGCGATGCGCTCGGCGCCTCGGTGCTCAACCCGAAGCGCCTCGGCAACCCTGCCGAATATGCAAATCTCGCGCTCTGCATGATCGAGAACGGCTATTTCAACGGCGAGGACGTGCGCCTCGACGGCGGCATCCGCATGGGTCCGCGCTGATATGGCGAAACCGGAGAGCTGGCGGCTGAACCCCGCCAGCTACCCCGTCTGCACCGAATTCCAGACGCGTTTTCAGGACATGGACATCAACGGCCACCTCAACAATGTGGCCTTTGCCGCCTTGTTCGAAAGCGGCCGGGTGCTGCTCAACCGCGAGGTCCGCCCGCTCGGCGAGCGCCCCGCCAACGAACGCACGATGGTTGCGGCGGTCGAGATCAACTATCTGGCCGAGGGCAATTTCCCCGATCCGGTCGAAATCGCGACCGGCATTGGCCGCCTCGGCTCCTCGAGCTGGACGATCGTCCAGGCGATGTTCCAGAACGGCCGCTGCATCGCGACCTGCGATACCGTGGTCGTGTGCCGCACCGATGGTCAGGCAAAGCCGCTGCGCGCGGAGATGGTCGCTGAGCTTGAGGCGAAGTTGGCGCAGCCCGCTTGAGCGTCGCCCCCGCGAAGGCGGGGGCCGCTGGAGGTTTACGCAGCGACGAAGGACAAGGCCGATAGCGGCCCCCGCCTTCGCGGGGGCGACGACCCACTATCTACAGCTTCTTGTCCGCATCCGGCACCGACCGGATCAGATCGCGCGCAAAACCGATCAGCCCGATCTGGCGCCGCCGCTTCAGCCGCTCGGCGCGCAGGATCGCGCGGACCTCGTCGAAACAGCCGTCGACATTCTCGTTGATCAGCACATAATCATAGCCGTCCCAATGGCTGATCTCGTTCGCCGCCCGCTCCATCCGCGCCGTGATCACCGCATCGCTGTCGGTGCCGCGCGATCGCAGCCGCCGCTCAAGCTCCTCCATCGTCGGCGGCAGCACGAACACGCGCACGACGTCGGGGCCAGCCTCCTGATAGAGCTGCTGCGCGCCCTGCCAGTCGATGTCGAACAGCACATCCTTGCCCGCCGCCAGCAATTCCTCGACCGGCGCGCGCGGCGTGCCGTAACGGTGGCCGAATACATGCGCCCATTCGAGAAACTCGCCGTCGGCGGCCATCTTCTTGAACGTCTCGGTATCGACGAAATGATAATGCACCCCGTCGACCTCGCCGGGCCGCGGCGGGCGGGTGGTGGCAGAGATCGACAGCGCGATGTCGCTGTCGGCATCGAGCATCATGCGCGAGATGGTGGTCTTGCCCGCGCCCGACGGCGAGGAGAGGACGAACAACACGCCGCGGCGGTTCAGATGGACGCTATCAGCCATGCGCGCTATTCGCGCGGGTAGCGGCGGCGGTCAAGGGGGAGCGATATGGCGGGGATTTCACGAACGGGCTGGATTGTCGCCGCGGGCCTGCTCGCGCTGTTCACCGCGATCCTGTTCGCGATGGGCCGCCCGCCGATCTGCCCGTGCGGCACGATCAGCCTGTGGCACGGCGTCGTGCAATCCGACCAGAACAGCCAGCAGATTTCGGATTGGTACAGCTTCAGCCACATCATTCACGGCTTCATCTTCTTCGGCCTCGGCCGCTGGCTGCTGCCGCGCCAGCCGCTCTGGATCCTGCTCGCGCTGGCGATCGGGATCGAGGCCGCGTGGGAAATCCTCGAAAACTCGCCGGTCATCATCGACCGCTACCGCGAGGTGACGATGGCATTCGGCTACAGCGGCGACTCGATCCTCAATTCGGTCAGCGACGCGCTGTTCATGATCGCGGGCTTTCTCGCGGCGAGCAAGATGCGCTGGTGGGGCACGCTGACCATCGCGATCGTCTTCGAACTCTTCACCCTGTGGACGATCCGCGACAATCTGACCCTCAACGTCCTCATGCTCGTCTCGCCGGTCGAGGTGATCAAGGAATGGCAGGCGGCGGCATAGGCTTTCCGCCGCTATCGATGCAGGGGTCGAACCGGCTGCCGAACGCCTCGATCGCGGTTGCCACGCCGCCTGTGACGACAAAGCGAAATTCCTCGCCTTGGCCGGGGATCAGTTCGGCGCGGATCGTGTCGGGCGCCTCGCCGGGTTCGGCGGCCGCGTGCAGGCGGCCCATCGTCAGGTCGAGCCGCGCGCCCTGCGGCGTGATGCCGATCGTACCGTAATCGGCGTTGCAATAATCGCCGGCATAAGCGGCGGCGGGCAGGGTCAGTTGCGACGCGCGCGCGGCGCGTTCGGCGCGCTGCGCTGCGACCTTTTCGACCTGCCGCGCCCATTGTCCGGCAAGGGTTTCGATTTGCTCCGCCGCTTTGGCTTCGGCGTGCATGGCGCCATGGAGGTACCAGTCATAGGTATAGAGCGCGGCGAGGTCGACGATCCGGAACCCCGCGCCCTCGTCATTTGTCGCCGCCGCAACCCCCAAACCCGCGGCGGGCAGCACCGACACATGCGCGCGCGCACCGACGAACGAACCAAAGGCGTGGTACAGCGTCTGTTCGGCATAGGGTCCCGTGTACCAGCCGAGCCCATAGCCTGTCCGGCGAAACGGCCCGAAAGCGCCACCAAGCGTCGCCACCGGCGCCCGCGCCGTCGCCGCCGCCTGCGCCAATTCGCCTTTGTCCTGAAGTTGGAGCGTCAGCCAGCGCGCCATGTCGCTGGCGCTCGCATACATGCCGCCTGCGGCGTGCATCGTGCGATCGTCCTTGACCAGATACAGGCGCTCGGCGCCGCGATAGGGTGCCGCAACGGGCGGTCCGCGGCGCTCGGCGAGCCCTTCGGTCAGCGTTTCGGTCATCGCCAGCGGCGCGAGCAGTTCATCCTGCACGATGTCCTGCCACCGCCGCCCGATGCGCCGCTCGACTAGCAGGGCAGCGACATTGTACCCGATATTGCCATAGCGGAAGCTGCCCGGCGGGGTGTCGGGGTCGGGCCTGATCTGCGCCAGCAAGCGGAGCAGCGCCGCGTCATCATATTCGCCGCTATAGGCGAGCCGGAACGCCATCGCGTCGCCCGCGAGGCCATGGCGATGCGCCAGCAGGTCGCGCAAGCTGATCTTGTCCGCGGGAACGTCAGGGGCGAAGGCGACGTCGGGCGCCAGCTCGCGCATCGTCCAGTCGAGGTCGATCGTCCCGCGCGCGTCGAGCAGCGCCAAGGCGGTGCCGACAAAGCTCTTGGTCGACGACGCGATATAGAATGGCGTGTCGGGCGTTGCCGCAATGCCCGCTTCGACGTCGGCACGCCCCTTTGCGTTGACGAACACCGGCACGCCGCGATGGACGATCGCGACCGATATCGCGGGCATCGACGGAAAGCGCGCCATCGCCCGATCCAGAAAACGCTCGAAATCGGCGGCAAACGCCTGATCCTGAGCCGACGGGGCGGCGGTCGCCAAAGGCGGATCGGCGTCTGGCGCTTGTGCGTTCGCCGAACCCGCGCTGCCGGCGGCGACGCTTGCCAGCATCGCTAAAACCCATCGATTCCGTACCATTGGCCACCCCGTTTCACCCGTGTATTGTCTATGCAATACAGCTCGTGGCGGCGATGACAAGGTACCGGTTCACCCGTCAGTGGATGGCGGTCGGCCGCTCATTGTCGATCGGAATCGCGGGCGGCAATGCGTCGCCCATCGTCTGGCCATCGGGCGCCGGACCCGCTGTGCCGGCATAGCTGTCGACCACGCCCGCCTGCGCCAGCTGCGGATCGGCGGCGTGCGCCTTTTCCGCGGCCTGCCGCGCTTCGGCGCGCTCGGCCCATTTCTTGGTGAGGTATCCCGCGGCGACCGTCGCTGCGAGCGCGGCATAGCGTTGCGGGAACAATCGCCGCGCCGCGAACAGCGCGCCCGCGCCGATCACGGCGCCCGCGACCGGGTGATTGCCTTTTTGCCTGCCGATGGCGCTGCCCAGCACGCCGCCTACGATCCTGCCGATCATGCCCATATCTCCTTCTCCCCTCTCAATCCGCGGACAGGGGGTTGGGTTCCGGCCCCAGCATCGTTCGCGGATCGACCAGCCGGTCGAACGTCGCGGCATCGACATAGCCGAGGTCGAGGGCGGCCTCCTTCAAGGTACCGCCGCTCTCATGCGCGTGCTTCGCGATCTTCGCCGCCTTGTCATAACCGATTTCGGGCGCCAGCGCCGTGACCAGCATCAGCGATCGGCTCATCAGTTCGTCGATGCGCGCCCGATTGGGCTCGATCCCGACAACGCAATGCTCGGTGAAGCCTGCCATGCCGATGGTGAGCAGTTCGATCGATCGCAGTACATTGGCGCCGATCAGCGGCTTGAAGACATTGAGTTCCAGATGCCCCTGCATCCCGCCGACGGTGACCGCCTGATGGTTGCCGATCACTTGGGCTGCGACCATCGTCAGCATCTCGCACTGGGTCGGGTTGACCTTGCCCGGCATGATCGAGCTGCCGGGCTCGTTCGCGGGCAGCTCGAGCTCGCCGAGGCCCGCGCGCGGGCCTGAGCCGAGCAGGCGGATGTCGTTGGCGATCTTGGTCAGCGCCACCGCCAGCGTGCTGAGCGTGCCCGAGAAAAAGACCAGCCCATCGTTCGACGCCAGCGCCTCGAACTTGTTACGCGCCGGTTCGAACGCGATCCCGGTCGCGCGGCTGAGCTCCGCCGCCATCGCGGCATCAAAGCCGATGGGTGCATTCAGCCCGGTGCCGACCGCGGTCCCGCCCTGCGCAAGCTTGCAGACATTGTGCGCGAGCGCGCCCTCGATCCGCGCGCGGCACGCGATCAGCTGCGCGACATAGCCCGAAAACTCCTGCCCCAGCGTCAGCGGTGTCGCATCCTGCAAATGGGTGCGACCGATCTTGACGATGTCGCGCCAGGCGTCGGCCTTGGCGGCCAGCGCGTCGGTCAGTCGGGTCAGCGCGGGTAGCAGCCGCGCGGTCGTCTCCACCGCCACCGCGACATGGATGGCAGTCGGGAAGCTGTCGTTCGACGACTGGCCCATGTTGACATGGTCGTTGGGGTGGACGGGCGTCTTGCCGCCGCGGGCGCCTGTCAGCCTTTCATTGGCGATCCCTGCGATCACCTCATTGGCGTTCATGTTCGACTGGGTGCCGCTACCCGTCTGCCAGATGGCGAGTGGAAATTGATCGTCATACTGCCCCGCCGCAACCGCATCGCCCGCATCGGCAATTGCGTCGGCCAGCCCGGCATCCAGCCCGTGTGCGCGGTTGACCCGCGCTGCCGCGGCCTTGATCCGGGCGAGCGCATGGACGATCGGCAACGGCATGCGTTCATGGGCGGGGAAGGCGAAATTGTGGCGGCTGCGTTCGGTCTGCGCCCCCCAATAGGCTTCGGCTGGAACCTCGATCGCGCCGATGCTGTCGCTTTCCCTTCGCGTGCTCATCCGACCAGCAACTGCGTCACCAGAACGGACCCGCCCCAGATCATCGCGACCAGGCCCAGCATCTTCCAATATCCCGTTTCACCGACGCGGTGCCGCATCCACGCCGCGAGCAGCCAGACGATCACCAGCATCGGGGTCAGGATCAACAGGCTGAAGCGCAGCAATCCATCGGCGATCTGACCGCGCGACGTCGCTTCTTCGAACAGGGTAAAGCCCTCGACGCTCCACCAGAAGGCAGCGGTCAGGACCAGCATTCCCGCAAGCGCCCAATATTGCCAGAACCGGCTGGGGGGCCATGGCGGAGCCATCAGGGCCAGACTCCGCCCGTAACGCCTTCGAGGCGTCGAAATGGCGAAGATATCGGGTTTGGGTGGCCGCAGCGGTTAGTGGTTCTAACCGTCAGGCCACGCAAACTCGAGATCGAAGCCATTTCGTCGTCCCTTCGGGATTTGACCGATTTTGTCCATGGCCGCGTCAGCGAGCCTTGGAATATAATCATATGCCTACGCCTCGCTTCCTCGCCCTGAACAAAATCGCCTCAAACCTCGAAGGCGTTACGGGCGGAGCCTGGCCCCTCTACTTCCTTTTGCCGAAATCCACCGTCACGACGTTCGACCCGTCCTCACTCGCCATGTCGGGGCGGTCGTTATCGGCTTCGTCATGCGGTTCGGGGGCGCTGATTTCGTCGTCGCTGACCTGGAATTGCAGCCCGAAATCGACCGACGGATCGACGAAGGCGGTGATTGCGGCATAGGGGATCGTCAGGATCGACGGCGTCTGGTTGAACGACAGGCCGACGCTGAAATGATCGGCGGCGACCTTCAGATCCCAAAAGCGGTTCTGCAGTACGATCGTCATTTCGTCGGGGAATTTCGCGATCAGATGCGCCGGAATCGACACCCCGCTCGCCTGCGTCTTGAACGTGATATAGAAATGATGCTCGCCGGGCAGGCTGTCATAGCCCTCGATCTGGCGCAGAACGCGGCCGACGACGGCGCGCAGCGCGTCCTGCACGATTTCGTCATAGGGAATCAGGCTGTCGCGAACGTCATCGGTCATGGGGCAGGGGGATGAACGGGCGGAACCGATGGGTCAAGGGGGGAGAGTCGCCTTGCATGGTGAAAAGTGGCTGCTATGGGGCAGTCCATGCGAACCGCCACCGTCCAGCGCACGACCAAGGAAACCGACATCGCCATAACCGTCAATCTTGACGGCACCGGCGATTATGCCGTCTCGACCGGCATCGGTTTCCTCGACCATATGGTCGAACAATTGTCGCGCCACTCGCTGATCGACATCGCGATGCAGGTGAAGGGCGATCTCCACATCGACCAGCATCACACGGTCGAGGACAGCGCGCTGGCGCTCGGCGAGGCGGTCGCCAAGGCGCTCGGCGACAAGCGCGGCATCGCCCGCTATGGCGAGGCGCACGCGCCGATGGACGAAACGCTGACGCGCTGCGTGCTCGACATTTCGGGCCGCCCGCACTGCGTCTATAAATCCAGCTTCTCGCAGCCGCGGCTCGGCGAGATGGACACCGAGATGTTTCCGCACTGGTTTCACAGCTTTGCGCAGGCCGCGGGGATCACGCTGCACATCGAGATGCTCTACGGCGAGAACAACCATCACATCGCCGAAAGCATGTACAAGGCATTGGCGCGGGCGCTGCGTCAGGCGGTCGAAATCGACCCGCGCAAGGGCGATGCGATCCCCAGCACGAAGGGTGTGCTCTAGGAGCCGTCCATGAGCGCTATTGCCCTGATCGATTATGGCGCGGGCAATCTTCGCTCGGTGCATAATGCGCTCATCGCGGCGGGTGCTGCCGATGTGGCGGTGACCGCCGATCCCGATGTCGTCGCCAGGGCCGACCGCATCGTTCTGCCGGGCGTTGGCGCGTTTGCTGCCTGCATGAACGGGCTGACCGCAATCCCTGGCCTCGTCGAGGCGATCGACCGCCGCGTCCGGACCGACGGGGCGCCGTTCCTCGGCATCTGTGTGGGCATGCAATTGCTCGCCGACGCGGGCGAGGAGCATGGGCGGCACGCGGGGCTTGGCTGGATCGGCGGTACCGTGCGCGCCTTTGACCCTGCGCCGGGTCTCCGCATCCCGCACATGGGCTGGAACGACGTCGTGCCGGTGGCGCCGCATCCGGTGATCGCGGCGGGCGAGGCCTATTTCCTCCACGGCTATCATTTCGCCGAAACCACCGACGTTGCCGCCACCAGCCGCCACGGCGCGACGTTCACCGCCGCAGTGGCAAAGGACAATATCGTCGGCGTCCAATATCACCCCGAAAAAAGCCAGGCCTACGGCCTCGCGACGCTTGAAAGGTTCATCCAGTGGCGGCCCTGACCATCTTTCCTGCGATCGACCTCAAGGGCGGGCAGGTGGTGCGGCTCGCCGAGGGCGATATGGCGCGCGCGACGGTCTATGGTGACGACCCCGCCGCGCAGGCGCGCCTGTTCGCCGAGGCGGGTTCGGATCATCTCCACGTCGTCGACCTCGACGGCGCCTTCGCGGGCGCCAGCGTCAACGGCGCCGCGGTCGAGAGCATCATCGCCGCCTTTCCGGGCAAGGTGCAGGTCGGCGGCGGTATTCGTGATCGCGCCGGCGTCGATCGCTGGCTCGCGCTCGGCGTCGATCGCGTGATCATCGGTACCGCGGCGCTGAAGGATCCCGAATTCGTCAAATCGGCGGCACGCGACCTGCCAAGCCGCATCGTCGTCGGCGTCGATGCGCGCGAGGGGATGGTCGCGACCGAGGGCTGGGCCGACGTTTCCGACGTCCGCGTCGAAGATCTCGCGCGCCGCTTCGAGGATGCGGGGGTCGCGGCGTTGCTGTTCACCGACGTCGGCCGCGATGGACTGCTCAAGGGCTGCAATGTCGAGGCGACGGTGGCGCTCGCGAGGTCGGTCGATATTCCCGTGATCGCATCGGGCGGCGTCGCCGACATCAATGACGTCCATGCGCTGCGCCCGCATGTGGCGGACGGGATCGAAGGCGTGATCACCGGCCGCGCGCTGTATGACGGACGGCTGGACTTGGCCGAAGCGATTGCGGTGGGGCGGTGATGAGAAACATCCCCCGTTCCGTTCGTGTCGAGCGTAGTCGAGACACGTCCTGGCTGGGCGCTATCGTTCGGCGTGTCTCGACTTCGCTCGACACGAACGGGGTGGAGATGTTGGACTCATGACCGTCCGCGTCCGCGTCATCCCCTGCCTCGACGTCGCCGACGGGCGCGTCGTCAAGGGCGTCAATTTTGTCGACCTGCGCGACGCGGGCGACCCCGTCGAGGCCGCGCGCGCCTATGACGCTGCGGGCGCCGACGAGCTCTGCTTCCTCGATATTTCTGCTAGCCACCAAGGCCGCGGCACGTTGCTCGACATGGTCAGTCGCACCGCCGAGGTGTGCTTCATGCCGCTCACCGTCGGCGGCGGGGTGCGCAGCGCCGATGATGCCCGCGCGCTGCTGCTCGCGGGCGCCGACAAGGTCGCCGTGAACAGCGCCGCGGTCGCGCGTCCCGAACTCGTCGCGGACATCGCCGATCGCTTCGGCAGCCAGTGCGCGGTCGGCAGCATTGACGCGCGGCGGGTCGCGGAAGGCCGTTGGGAAATTTTCACGCATGGCGGGCGGAAGCCGACCGGGATCGACGCGCTCGAACATGCCGTCCGCCTCGCCAGCCTCGGTGCGGGCGAGCTGCTCGTTACCTCGATGGATCGCGACGGCACCAAGGACGGCTACGACCTCGCGCTCACCCGCGCAATCGCCGATGCGGTGAGCGTGCCCGTCATCGCGTCGGGCGGCGTCGGCAACCTCGACCATCTGGTCGCCGGCGTGATCGAGGGCGGCGCGAGCGCCGTCCTTGCTGCGAGCATTTTCCACTTCGGCGAAGCGACGATCGCCGAGGCGCATGCGCGCCTCGCCGCCGCCGGACTGCCGGTGCGGTCGCACTGACGCACTTCTAAACCGTAGCCCTGAGCCTGTCGAAGGGCGCTTCTCGGAGAGGCGCCCTTCGACAGGCTCAGGGCTACGGCGACTATTCGGCCAATCAAGGGTGGTCAGGCGCCTACCCTGCTGCAATAAAAGCCCATGACCTCCAAACTCCGCCTCGCCGACCGCACCAACGATCTCTTCCCGATCCTCGGCTTCATCGCCGCGATGGCGAGCCTCGCGATGCCGCTCAACGCGTGGATGGTGGCGATCATCCTGATGGGCGCCGTCGTCGCGGCGGTCCACCATGCCGAGGTCATCGCGCACCGCGTCGGCGAGCCCTTCGGCACCCTCATCCTTGCGCTCGCGGTGACGGTGATCGAGGTCGGGCTGATCCTGACGTTGATGCAGGCCGAACCCGAAAAGGCGCAGACGCTGGCGCGCGACACCGTGTTCGCGGCGGTGATGGTGATTATCAACCTGCTGATGGGTCTCTGTCTTTTGAGCGGTGCGATTCGTCATCACGAGCAGCGGTTCCAGCGTACCGGCATCGGTGCCGCGCTCGCGACGCTGACCGTGCTGACCGTCGTCACGCTGGTGCTGCCGAACTTCACCTCCAGCATTCCCGGCCCCTTCTATTCCGCGACCCAGCTCGGCTTCGTCGCGGTGGTGTCGTTGATCCTCTACGGCACCTTCGCGCTGGTCCAGACCGTCCGCCACCGCGACTATTTCCTGCCCGATGCCGATATCGATATCGACGGCGACGGCGTGCCCGACACGCATGCCGAGCCGCCGAGTTTGCAGCGCACGGCGATCTCCGGCGCATTGTTGCTTGGCAGCCTCGTTGCGGTGGTGCTGCTCGCCAAGAAACTGTCGCCGGTGATGGGCGCGCTGCTCGCCGATTGGGGCGCGCCGCCCGCGGTACTCGGCGTGTTGATCGCGGCGCTGATCCTCGCGCCCGAAGGGCTCGCCGCGGTGCGCGCCGCCAAAGCCGACCGGCTCCAGACGAGCCTCAACCTCGCGCTTGGCTCGGCGCTCGCGACGATCGGGCTCACCATTCCCGCGGTCGCGGTGCTGTCGATCATCACCGACCTGCCGATCAGCCTCGGCCTTGACGCCAAATCGACCGTGCTGTTGTTCCTGTCGTTGATCGTCGCGTCACAGACGCTGGCGAACGGTCGCACCACCGTGCTGCAGGGGGTGATCCACCTGATGCTGTTCGCGATCTATTTGTTCACGACATTTGTGCCGTAGGCCAACGACCTAATTTATTCTCGTCATTGCGAGCAAAGCGAAGCAATCCATAGCGGTTTACGCATACTCTGGATTGCCGCGTCGCCTTCGGCTCCTCGCAATGACGATTTAAGACTCAAGCCTCAGGTCTTGCGAACGAACACCGTCCCCGCGCTATATCCCGCGCCGAACGAACAGATGAGGCCGGTATCACCCGCCACCATATCCTCATGGTTGAGGTGAAAGGCGATGATCGACCCCGCGCTCGATGTATTGCCATAGGTGTCGAGTACCGTCGGGCTCTCGTCCTCGCTCGCTTCGTGTCCCAGCACCCGCTGCGCGATCAGCCGGTTCATGTTGGTGTTCGCCTGATGCAGCCACAGCCGGCGCATGTCGGAGCCCTCCAGCCCCAGCACCTCCATCTGCTCGACGATCATGTTCGCGACCATCGGCACGACTTCCTTGAACACCTTGCGGCCTTCCTGGACGAACAATTTGTCGGACTTCGGCCCGGACTGGTCGATCCCGCCGTGGCCGCGGTTGAGGAAACCAAAGTTGTTGCGGATGTTGTTGCTGAACTGCGTCTTGAGCTTGGTGCCGAGGATATCCCAATGCCCCGAGGGCGCGATCGCCTTGTCTTCGACCAGGATCGCGGTCGCGACATCGCCAAAGATGAAATGGCTGTCGCGGTCGCGCCAGTTGAGGTGCCCCGAACAGATTTCGGGGTTCACGACGAGCACGCTTTTCGCATGCCCAGCGCGGATATAGTCGGCAGCGGTCTGGATGCCGAAGGTCGCGGACGAGCAGGCGACATTCATGTCGAACCCGAAGCCGTCGATGCCGAGCGCGTCCTGAATCTCGACCGCCATCGCGGGGTAGGGGCGCTGCATGTTCGACGCTGCGCACAGCACTGCATCGACGTCGCCCGCGTCGCGCCCGGCGCGCGCGAGTGCATCCTTCGCCGCCGCGACGCCGATCTCGGCCAGGATCGACAGTTCGTCGTTGCTGCGCTCGGCAATCCGCGGCGCCATGTGGCGGGGGTCGAGGATGCCGGCCTTGTCGACGACAAAGCGCGAACCGATGCCGCTTGCCTTTTCGATGAATTCGACGCTCGATTCGGTCAGTTCGGGCGCCTCGCCCGCCGCGATCGCCGCCGCATTTTCGCTATTGTGCAGTGCAACATATGCGTTAAAACTGGCGACAAGTTCTTCGTTGGAGATCGCTTCGGCGGGGGTGAACAGGCCGGTTACGGAAATGACCGGCTGCGGTGCGTGCGACATGATGGTCCTGCGTGTTCTGTTTTGAATGCACGCTGATTAGGCCTGCTCGCGGCGCCGCGCAACGCCCCAACGCTTGCTGAACCGTCGCCGACATCATGGTTAACCTGCCACTAACCCTTTTCGTGGCAGATTGTCGGTTTCAGGCCTCCGGGGGGATGGCTCCCCGGGCGCCGTGCGGGAGCATGACCATGGCGACGCGTTCGGGACCGGCAGCCGGTGATCTGTCGATTGCGGAAATCAAGGAATTTGCAGGCTTCCCTGCGGCGACGCAGCGGTACATCCGCCGCTCGCTCGATATCGGGCTGGAACGCGAAGATGCGATCGCCCGCTGGTCGCGCGACATGGTCGAGGAAACCGCGATCCGGGTTCAGGCGCGCGTCTATCAGCGGATCACCGACATTCGCGCCCATATTCCCGACGACAGCGGCCTTGACGCGCTCGAAGGTTTCATGGCGCCACTCGTCGCGGTGTCGGCGTTCGACCTGGGGCAGGACCGGCTGCCGGGCTTCGCCTCGTACCGCTTCCTTTACGAACGGCTGCTCGGCGCGCATGCGCGGCCCTGGCTGCCCGGCGCCTTCTGCGCCGCCGCCTCGCTGCCGCACCTCCATCCCGACAAGCGGCGACTGCTGCTCCAGTCGATCAGCGAAGCCGCCGCCACCGCCCCCGGCTGGTCGGCGCGCGAGCCGAGTTTTTACCCGGAGTGGGTCGAAAAGATCGACGAGACGAAGCCGGCGAATTGAGTGGTTGGCGGGCCAACGGGTAGCGAATGTTAAATCCTCCCTGTCGCGCAGCGATGGGGAGGGGGACCGTCGCCGCAGGCGACGGTGGAGGGGCGACGACGGTAGCGCAACAGCCCCTCCGTCAGCGCTTCGCGCTGCCACCTCCCCATGGCTTCGCCACAGGGAGGATCACCGTCCCGTAACCGACGGCTCTATCAAATCAACGCCCGATACAACCCGAACGCGCTCGTCGCGGTCAACACCACCCCGACCATCACCAGCATCACCTTGGGCGAAAAGCGCTTGGCCATATAGGCGCCCAGCGGCGCTGCGGCGACGCCGCCGATGATCAGGCCCAATGTCGGGCCCAGGATTTCCTCGAACCCCAGATTGGCGATAAACGCGACCGATACCGCGACGGCCAGGAAAAATTCGACGCTGTTGACGGTGCCGACGATCTTGCGCGGTTCGCCGCCCTGGACCAGCAGGTTCGACGTCACGACCGGTCCCCAGCCGCCACCGCCCGCGGCGTCGAGAAAACCGCCCACGACCGCCAGCGGGGCAACGACCTTGGGCTTCGAGATTTTCGGCGGGTACAGCAGGCCGCGCACCAACAGCCACACGCCGATCAGGACCAGATACCCCAGCACGAACGGCTTTACGACGTCGGCGTGCAGCGAGGTAAGCACATAGGCGCCCAGCACACCGCCGATCACCCCTGGCACCAACAGCCGCCAGAACAGCGGCCAGTCGATGTTGCGGTGGAACAAATGGCTCAGCCCCGACGCGCCGGTGGTGAAAATCTCGACGACATGAATGCGCGCCGAAGCGGTGGCGGGCGGGACGCCCAGGACGGCGACGAGCAGCGTGTTACAGATCACGCCAAATGCCATGCCGAGCGCGCCATCGACCAGCTGCGCGGCAAAGCCGATCAGGATGAACGGCAACAGGGCGGTAAAGTCGATTGCCGCAAATTCCATCATCTAACATCCCAACCCTTTTAGTTGAGAACCTGCTGCCGGGATTCGACGCGCGATGCGAGTCCAATTTTTCTGCTGCCGATGAAGGGATTTGTTTCCGCGCCCAGCCGTGCGACCCGGCCGGGTCAACGCGTCAGGTCGTCGGGAAGATGATCGCGCGCATAGTCGATGAATGCCCGCAATTTTGGCATGACCTGCTTGCGGCTGGGATAATAGAGAAACAGTCCCGCGGTCGACACTGCGCGCTCGCCGAGCACGACCTCCAGTTCGCCGCGCTCGACATGTTCCTTGAGCACCGGTTCGGCGGTCATGCCCAGCGCGACGCCGCTGCGCACCGCCATGATCATCGCCGATTGCTCGTTGACGATAACCGGACCGGTCACCGGCACTTCGGCTTCGCGATTGCCCTCCATGAACGACCAGGGCAGCAATCCCCCGCTCGCGAGCCGCAACCGGACGCAGCGGTGATGGCGCAGGTCAGCCGGATCGCGGGGCCGGCCATGCCGCTCAAAATAGCTTGGGGCGCCAAAGACGGTGAAACGGAACGGCGACGTCAGCCGCACCGCGATCACATCGGCGTCGAGCGATTCGCCCATCCGCACCCCGGCATCGAAGCCTCCGGCGCTGAGATCGCTCAGGCCGTCATCGCCGAAGATTTCCAGCTCGATTTCGGGATATGCGTCGCAAAACCCCGCCAGGATCGGCTCGAACATTGGCTGGATCGCGCCGCGCATCAGGTTGATACGCAGCCGTCCGGCGGGCCGGTTGCCCAGGTTGCGGGCGGCTTCATAGGCTTCGGCAAGCCCCGAATAGGCGGGCGCGGCGCGCTCGAAAAACATCTCGCCCGCCTGGGTCAGCCCGACGCTGCGCGTCGTGCGCATGAACAAGGGCGCCCCGACGCGTGCTTCCAGCCCCTTGATCGTCTGGCTGATCGCCGATGGGGATACCCCGAGGTCGGATGCAGCGGCGGAAAAGCTGCGCCTTTCCGCGACGCGCAGGAAAGCTTCGATCCCGTCGAGCGCCCCATGGGGGATTGTTAAATCCTGCTTCAAAGCACTTGCAGATTATAGAGGATTATCTATCTGCGCAACCGCGCCTAAAAAGGTTGCACAACAAAACGAAAGGAATCTCTCCCATGGCCTATCAGATCTCCTCTTTCCGCCGCTTTCCTGCCGCTTTCGCCATTGTCGCCGCCTCGGCGCTGGCGTTCACCGGCCTGATGGCAACCGCAACCCCCGCCTATGCCCAGTCGGGCGGTGACTATCGCTGCGCCGGCCTTGCCGAACAGGCCCATGTCGCCGCAACCGGCGTCGAAGGCGGCAAGCAGGCGAGCGCCAAGCGTTTCGTTTCGACCGGCAAGAAGCTGTGCGAAGCGGGCAACGAACGCGCCGCCGCCAAGCAGTTCCGCGCCGCGCTCAAGATCGCCGGCGTCGCCGAAGTCGAAACCGAAAGCCGCATGGCTTCGCGCTAAGACAGACTGACACCAATCTCCGGACCGTCCTCTCCCTCTCCCCGACGGTTCCACTAAACTGGGGCGGCACTCATAACGAGGCCGCCCCATTTGTATGTGCGTCGCGAATTTGGTGATCAGCGCCGCCGGTAGCGGAAATACCAGACCTCGTGCCCCAGCCGCCGCGCCTTGGCTTCGTAGCGCGTCTCGGGCCAGCCGCCGGGGCGGTTCTGGAAATCCGATGCGTCCTTCGCCAGCCATTCGAACTGGTGGCGGTGGCGGCGCATGACCATCAGCGCATGTTGCAGATAGACCGGGTGATCGGTGCCGAAGCGGAATTCGCCGCCGGGCTTCAGCTTTGCCGCGATCAGGTCGAGCGGGCCGTCGTTCATCATCCGCCGCTTGGCATGGCGCGCCTTGGGCCAGGGGTCGGGGTGGAGCAGATAGGCAAAGCTCAGCGCGCCGTCGGGGATGCGCTGCAGCACCTCCAGCGCGTCGCCATGGTGGATGCGGACATTGCCCAGCGGCAGTTTCGCGCCATGATCGCCGGCGACATGGACCAGCGCCTGCGCAACCCCGTTGATGAACGGTTCGGCGCCGATAAAGCCATGGTCGGGCAGCATGTCGGCGCGCGCCGCCATATGCTCGCCGCCGCCGAAACCGATTTCGAAATGCAGCGGACATGGCTGTCCGAACAGACGCTGCGCGGAAACTTCGCCAGCATCCGGCACCGCGATCTGCGGCAACAAAGTATCGACCAGCTCCTGCTGCCCGGCGCGCAGCGGCTTGCCCTTCGATCGGCCATAAAGGCGGTTGATCGTCGTCGGATCGCCAGATTTATAAGCAGTCATGCGGCGCCCCTAGCCGCGCAACACGGGGGCGGCAAGCGCCCCCGATCGCGGTCAGGCGGCCAGCGCGGCCTTCAGCTTGTCGGTGAGGTCGGTGCGCTCCCACGGGAAAGCGTCGCCGTCGGCGGTACGGCCGAAATGGCCATAGGCGGCGGTCTGCTTATAGATCGGCTTGTTGAGTCCCAGATGGGTACGGATGCCCTTCGGGGTCAGGCGCACCAGCTGCGGGATCGCGGCTTCGATGCGGCCTTCTTCGACGGTGCCGGTTCCGTGCAGGTCGACATAGATCGACAGCGGCTCGGCGACGCCGATCGCGTAGCTGAGCTGGATCGTGCAGCGGCGCGCGAGCCCGGCTGCGACAATATTCTTGGCGAGATAGCGGGTGATATACGCCGCCGAGCGGTCGACCTTGGTCGGATCCTTGCCGCTGAACGCGCCGCCGCCGTGCGGGCTGGCGCCGCCATAGGTATCGACGATGATCTTGCGGCCAGTCAGCCCGGCGTCGCCGTCGGGGCCGCCGATCTCGAAGCGACCGGTCGGGTTGATGTGATAGACCGTGTTGGCGGTGAGCAGCTCAGCGGGCAGCACATCGGCGATCACGCCAAGCACATATTTGCGCAGTTCGATGTATCGCGCTTCGTCGCCTTCGCCGTTATGGAAGAAATAGCCGGGGACATGCTGCGTCGACACGACGATGGCTGTCGCCTCGACTGGGCGCTCGTTCGCGTAACGCAGTGTAACCTGGCTTTTCGCATCGGGTTCCAGGAACGGCGCGAGACCCGCCTTGCGGTCAGCAGCCATGCGCTCGAGGATCTTGTGGCTGTAGTCGAGCGTCGCGGGCATCAGGTCGGGGGTTTCGTCCGACGCGTAACCGAACATGATGCCCTGGTCGCCCGCGCCTTCATCCTTGTCGCCGCTTTCATCCACCCCCTGCGCGATATGCGCTGACTGGCCATGCAAATTATTCTCGAAACGGAAGGTCTGCCAGTGGAAGCCATCCTGCTCGTAGCCGATGTCCTTCACCGTTTTCCTGACGGTGGCTTCGATCTCTTCCAGCGCCCCCGGAGCCCACGCGCCATCTTCATAAATGCCCTTGCAACGGATTTCGCCGGCCAACACGACGAGTTGCGTCGTGGTCAGCGTTTCGCAAGCCACGCGCGCTTCGGGATCCTTCGACAGGAACAGATCGACGATCGAATCGCTGATCTGATCGGCCACCTTGTCCGGATGTCCTTCGGACACGCTTTCGGAGGTGAAGAGGAAGCTGTTGCGCATCAGGGAGCCTTTTGGGGATTGAATATAAAGGAAGCTTTATGTGGCGTGCTGTTAGCGTCCGCGGCGGCGAAAGGCAATGGCCGCGGCAAGCAATAGCAGCGCAAGTCCGACGGGCAGAATATTACCATAACGTGCGAACAGCGTCGGGGCATGCGCGGGCGGGATCGTCGTGTCGATCCGTCCCGCGGCGTGCATCGGCAGCGATTCGCGCACGCGGCCATCGGCGTCGATCACCGCGCTGATCCCGGTCGGGGTGGCGCGGATGACGGGGAGCCCCTCCTCGATCGCACGCAGCCGCGCCTGCGCCAGATGCTGCGGCGGCCCCCAGCTGCCGAACCACGCGTCGTTCGACGGGTTGAAGATGAAATCGGGGCGGTGATCGCGGTCGACGACCTGCCCCGAAAAGATGATCTCGTAACAGATTTGCAGCCCCGCGCGGCCGAAGGCGCCAAGGTCGAGGGTGCGCGGTCCCGGGCCGGGCCAGAAATCGATGTCGCCGGGGGCAAGGCGCGACAGGCCGATCGCCGACAGCACGGGACGCATCGGCAGATACTCGCCATAAGGCACCAGATGCGCCTTGTCGTACCGCGGGCCAAGGGTGCCGTCGGCCCGGACCGTCATCACCGCATTGCGCGCGCCAACCACGTCGCCCTGTTTGTCGAGTTCGAGCTTGAGCGCGCCGAGCAGCATCACATCATCGGGGTTCATCAGCGCGGTCAGGCGCGCCCGCGCCGCGGCGGGCGAGCGGTCATAATAGACTGCTGGGTAACCCCATTCGAGATAGTCGGGCACCGCTGCTTCGGGCCACAGGATGAGGCGCGGGGTGTCGTCCTTCGGCGCGGTCAGCCGCGCAAGTTTGGCGAAATTGGCGTCGGCCTTGGCACCGACCCATTTGTCGGCCTGCCCGACATTGGGCTGGACGACGGTGATGGGGATGGGCTTCGGTTGCGGTGTGGCCGCAGCGTTGACGGCAGTATCGACGAAATTGCCCACGGCGCTCGCTTGGGCAAAAACCAGAGTGATCACCGCCGCCGCGACCAATATGCCGCCGAGCATGACAGTCGGAAATGTGCCATCCCTCAATGAAGGGCCGAGCGCCCGCCGCCATGCTGGAAGCCATCGCATCGCTTGGACAAGAATGAACCCGGCGGCTAGCATGACGATCGCCGACATTCCGTAGGTGCCGACCAGCCGTGTCGGTGAGAGCATCGGCGTCATCGATGCCAGGATCGCGCTCAGCGGATTCCACGCGAATCCGGTGAACACCCAGCTACGCAGCCATTCGGTCAGCGTCCACAGTGCGGCGAAGGCGAGGATGAAGGACAGCGTCGCCCCCGCGAAGGCGGGGGCCGTTGTCAGTGTTGGGCCTTGGCTGCTGTGTAAACTGCGAGCGGCCGTGTCGGGAGTCACGTGCCTCCCGACACCCTTCGCGGGGGCGACGAATTTGGTCATCGTCCAAGCACCCCACGCCGCCAGCGCCGGATACACCGCCAGATACAGCGCCAGCAACACGACCGCGATCCACCCCAGCCACGCGGGCATCGCCGCCTGATAGGTGAAGGCGGTCGCGATCCAGTTCAGCCCGACGACAAAATGCCCGACCCCGAATGCCCAGCCGATCCCGAACGTCCGCCAGCCTCTCGGGCTGCGCGCCACGAGCGCCATCCAGACTGCGAGCGCGAGCAGGGTCAGCGGCCAGAGGTTGAGCGGCGCAAAACCCGTCGCCGAAACGGCGCCGAGCGCAAGGGCGACAAGCTTGGGCCAGCGGTCGGCGAAAGCGGCGATGCGGGGGAGGTGCGCGGTCACATGCATTCCCTTAGCGATGCGGCGTGGCCGCGACAATCGGGCGTGCATGGGTGGGCTTGCGCGAGGTGGCGACACGATGAAAAACGCTTTGGCCAGTTTCGACCGATTGCAGCCGGTCAATCCAGTCGCCGTTCGTATCGAGCGAAGTCGAGATACGCGTGGCTTGGCGTGAGCCTTCGGCGTGTCTCGACTTCGCTCGACACGAATGGAGGTAGGAGACGGTCGGGAATCCACCCCAAAACGGACGCCGCCGCACTACAGCATATATTTTATCTTGATCGCCTGCCGCGTGTCGCCGGTCACCGCAAAGCTGGCCGAATTGAACTTGGGCGCGCCCACGCCGATTGCGGGATTGCGCGAAAAGCCGAAGCCTTCCTTGGGCAGGAACAGCGCCATATCCATCTTGTTGTTGCTGTTCTCGTCGTGGACGACGGCGATCGCATAGGTGCCGTCGGCGGGCGCCGCGACCTTAAAATGACCCGCGTTCGCGGCTTTTACCGCCATGCGCACCGACGCCTTGTCCTTGCTGCAATCGGGAAAGGCTTTGGGATTGGCGGTCAGACAGACCAGCAATTGTCCCTTGGTATTGCGCAGACCACTGACGCTGACCTCAACGCTGGGTGTTGGCGGCGGCGCGGCGGCGGTGAGCAGCGGCAAAATCGCCAAGCCCAATATCGGTGCCGCAAAGCTTGTCCCAGAAGCGAAAGTAAAGGCCATAGTTCCCCCGGTAAGCGGCGTGATGCTGCTCGTGATGCGTCGCCGTTATCAGCCACCGCCCGACTGGTCCATGAACGAGCGCGCGCGGGAACATCTCCCACCCCATATGGTTGCCGACACCCATAATCGTCATGATCGTCAGCACCAGCCCCAGCACGGCGACATGGATCGGGATCAGGAACACCAGCGCGGGGATGACCACCGCCCCGGTGATTGCCTCGATCGGGTGAAAGCTCATCGCCGCCCACGCCGTTGGTGGGCGACTGTCGTGGTGGACGGCGTGGGCGATGCGAAACAGCGCAGGCCGGTGCATCCAGCGGTGCGTCCAGTAAAACCAGGTGTCGTGGAGCAGCAGATAGGCGAGCAGGCTGACCGGTAGATACCACAGCGGAAACGCATCGATGTCAGTGTAGATACGCGTCCAGCCATGTTGCTGCCATCCCCAAGCCACGATCCCCGCCGGGACGCCATAGATCGCGGCGCTGGCGAGGCTCCAGCCGATCTCTCGCCGCATTTGCGGCTCCAGCCCGCGATAGAGACCGGGATGTTTGATCCGCGTCGCCAGCGCGAATCCGCTGCTGCTCAGCAGATAGCGGACGCCGACGATCGCCGTCATCGCCAGTGCCGAGAAAATGATCGCCGCCATGCGACTCCTCTAGCGGGCCACGCGCGCGGGGGCTAGGGCGAGGCAATGACCGCGCCCGAACCCGATTTTTGCGACATCGCTATCGTCGGCGGAGGATTGGCCGGAGGGCTCGCGGCGCTGGCGCTCGCGGCGAAGCGGCCGAAACTCGACGTGCGGCTGATCGAACCCGACGCGATCGGCGGCAACCACATCTGGTCTTTCTTCGACAGCGACATTGCCAAGCGCGACCGCTGGCTCGTCGCGCCGCTCGTGCACTATCATTGGGACCGATACGACGTCGCCTTTCCCGAACGCGAGCGCCGGGTGCGGATGGGGTACAAGAGCATCACCGGCGAAGCGCTCGCCGAAGCGGTCACGGGGGCGCTGCCCGCGGGGCGGATTATTGCCGACAAGGCGAAGCATGTCGCGCCCGACCATGTGCTGCTGGCGCGCGGCGGGCGATTGTCGGCCAAGCACGTCATCGACGCGCGCGGCACCGGCAAGACCTCGATGCTCGATTGCGGGTGGCAGAAATTCGTCGGGCAGGCGCTGACCGTCGAGGGCGGACATGGCATTGATCGGCCGGTGGTGATGGACGCAACCGTCGAGCAACTCGATGGCTATCGCTTTGTCTATCTGCTCCCCTTCGATGCCGAGACGATCTTTGTCGAGGACACCTATTACAGCAATGACGCCGATCTGGACGTCGCCGCGGTGCGGGGCCGCATCGCAGCCTATGCCGCGCTTCGCCAATGGACTGTTACCGCGGTGAAGCGCGAGGAAACCGGCGTCCTGCCCGTCGTGGTGGCAGGCGATTTCGACCGCTTGTGGCCGCCGATCGACCGGGTCGGGCGGATCGGCGCGCGCGCCGGGGTATTTCACGCGATGACCGGCTATTCGCTCCCCGATGCGGTGCGCACCGCGGCGGCGCTGCCAGCGCTGGTCGATCGCGGCGACCTTGGTCCGCGCCTCCGCGCCCGCGCCGCCTCGTCATGGCGCCGCCAGCGTTACTACCGCATGCTCGGCGCGATGCTGTTCCGGGCTGCCGAACCGGATGAACGCTACCGGATATTCCAGCGCTTCTATGGTCTCGCGCCCGGCCTGATTGCGCGCTTCTATGCAGGACGGTCGAACGCCGCCGACAAGTTGCGCATTCTGTCGGGCAAGCCGCCCGTATCTGTACGCCGCGCGCTTGCGGCGCTGTCGAAACTGGACTGGAAATGACCCGCACCGCTATCGTCATCGGCGCCGGCTTCGGCGGCCTCGCGCTTGCCATTCGGCTGCAATCGGCGGGGGTCGCGACGACGATCGTCGAGGCGCGCGACAAGGCGGGCGGGCGCGGTTATCACTGGCAGCGGCAGGGTTTCACCTTTGACGCCGGGCCGACGGTGATCACCGACCCGCCCTGCCTTCAGGAATTATGGGCGCTCAGCGGGCAGGACATGGCGGCCGACGTGACGCTCGACCCGGTGATGCCCTTTTACCGGCTGAACTGGCCCGACGGCACCAATTTCGATTATTCGAACGACGAGGTGGCGCTCAATGCCGAAATCGCACGGCTCAATCCCGCCGATGTCGCAGGCTATGAGAAATTCCTGACCTATTCGAAGGGGGTGTATGAGGAAGGCTATGTCAAGCTCGGCTCGGCGGCCTTTCTCGACTTCGCCTCGATGATCAAGGCGGCGCCGGCGCTGATGAAATATCAGGCGTGGCGCAGCGTCTATTCGATCGTCTCTTCCTATGTGCAGGACGAGCGGCTGCGGCAGGCGCTGTCGTTTCACACGCTGCTGGTCGGCGGCAATCCGATGAGCACCAGTTCGATCTATGCGCTGATCCACACGATCGAAAAGGATGGCGGGGTGTGGTTCGCGCGCGGTGGCACCAACCGGCTGGTTACGGGCTTGGTCGCCTTGTTCGAGCGGCTGGGCGGGACGATCCGCCTTGCCGACCCGGTGACCAGAATCGAGACGCAGGGCGACCGCGCGACCGCGGTCGAGACCGCGAGCGGCTGGCGCGGCGAAGCCGACATGATCGCGTCGAACGGCGACATGATGCACAATTATGCGGCGCTGCTCGGCGAGCATCCGCGCGGGCGAAAGGCGGCGAAGGCGCTGGCGCGCAAACGCTGGTCGCCGTCGCTGTTCGTCGTCCATTTCGGGGTGAAAGGCGAATATCCCGACATCGCGCATCACAGCATCCTGTTCGGCCCGCGCTACAAGGGACTGCTCGACGACATCTACAAGAATGGCGTCGTGCCAGACGACTTCTCGCTCTACCTCCACCACCCGACCGCGACCGACAAGGCGATGGCGCCCGCGGGCTATTCGACCTTCTATGCGCTCGCGCCGGTCGCGCATCTCGGCAAGGCCAAGGTCGACTGGGACGGTGCGTTCGGCCAGCAGTTCGCCGATGCGATATTGGACGAGGTCGAGGCGCGGGTCCTGCCGGGGCTGAAGGCCAATCTTGCGACCAGCTTCCACTACGCCCCCTCCGATTTCGGCCGCGATCTTTCGGCGCATCTCGGCAGCGCCTTCAGCCTCGAGCCGGTGCTGTGGCAGAGCGCCTATTTCCGCGCGCACAACCGCGATGATGTGATTTCGAACCTGTATTTCGTCGGCGCGGGGACGCATCCTGGGGCGGGGATCCCCGGCGTGGTCGGGAGCGCCAAGGCGACCGCGAAGCTGATGCTCGAAGACGCAATTTAGTTTCCGTTCGTGTCGAGCGAAGTCGAGACACCCATCGGTCCGGAAATGACGTTGGGTGTCTCGACTTCGCTCGACACGAACGGGTAAGGGGAAATTTATGAAACGTCTTGCCGTCTATTGCGGGTCCGCGACCCCAGCCGATCCGATCTATATCGAAACCGCGCGCCACGTCGGGCGCACGCTGGCCCAGCGCGGCATCGGCGTTGTCTATGGCGGCGGGCGTCTCGGGCTGATGGGCGCGGTCGCCGACAGCGCACTCGAAGCTGGGGGTGAGGTGATCGGGGTGATTCCCGATGCGCTGGTCGGGACCGAGGTCGCGCATCGCGGCTGCACCGAATTGCACGTCGTCAGCGGCATGCACGAACGCAAGAAGATGTTCACCGACCTATCGGATGGTTTCCTCACCATCCCCGGCGGCGTCGGCACGATGGACGAGCTGTGGGAAGCGATCAGCTGGGCGCAGCTCGGCTATCACAGCAAGCCGGTGGGATTGCTCAACGCCGCGGGTTTCTACAACGACCTTATCGCGTTCAACCGGAACATGATCGAGGTCGGCTTCATCCGCCCCGCGCATGCCGGGATCATGATCGTCGATGCCGGGCTCGACGATCTGCTGGGCAAGATGGCGACCTACGAACCGCACGCCCCGATCTTCGCGATGAAGGCCGACGATCTGTAATGCAGGGGACGGGCGTCTATGATGCGCACGCCCTCCACGGTTTCGCGCACGACAGCATCGCGCGCGGATCGAAAAGTTTTGCGCTGGCCAGTCAGTTGTTCGACCGCGAAACCCGCGAACGCGTCTGGCTCCTCTATGCCTGGTGCCGCGCCGCCGACGACCTGACCGACGGGCAGGATCATGGCGGGGCGATGACGCAGGATCATGATGCGCAGGCGGCGCTCGCCCGCATCCGCAGCCTGACCGACGCCGCTTTTGCCGGGCAGCCGACCGGCGATCCGGCGTTCGATGCGCTCGGCCATTTGCTGACCGAGGTTGCGATCCCGCGCGGCGTGATCGACGACATCATTGCCGGTTTCGCGCTTGATGCCGACGACTGGCGCCCGCGCAGCGAGGCCGACCTGCTGCGCTATTGCTATCATGTCGCGGGCGCGGTCGGCGTCGCGATGGCGCTGGTGATGGGGATCGACCCCGCCGACGAGGCGACGCTCGACCGCGCCTGCGACCTTGGCATCGCGTTCCAGCTCGCCAATATCGCGCGCGACGTGGCCGAGGATGCCGCCGCCGACCGTTGCTATTTGCCCGTCGAATGGCTGGTCGAACTCGACATTCCGCCGGGCCAGCACATGCACCCCGCCTTTCGGTCGCGCCTGGCGGTGATGGCGAAATGGCTCGCCGAAATGGCCGGGGAATATGAAGCGTCGGCGCGCTGGGGCGCGCGCAAGCTACCGCCGCGCAGCCGCTGGGCGGTGCTCGCCGCCGCGGGAATCTATGGGGACATCGCGCGCGAAGTCCGCGCGCGCGGCGACCATGCGTGGGACCATCGCGCGAGCACGACGCGGCTCGCCAAGCTCGGCTGGATCGCGCGCGCCGGCTGGTCGGTGCTGCGCCGGCCGCCGCAGCGGCGGATCAGCCGCGACGGCCTGTGGACACGGCCGCGTAGCGGGGCGAGCGGATGACCCACATCGAGTGGCTGGCCGCGGCGCTGGTGCTGATCAATGTCGCGCTTGTCGCGCTGCGCAGCGTGTGGAATTATCCGTTCGCGCTGGTCGCGGTCAGTCTTTACGCCGTCGTTTTCTATGACGCGCGGCTGTACAGCGACATGGTTTTGCAGGGCTTTTTCTTCGCGCTCAATCTCTATGGCTGGGCGAGCTGGCTGCGCGCCCGCAATGAGAGCGGGGTTCCCGTCGGCTGGATGGACCAGCGCGCGCGACAGCAATGGGCGCTGGTCACCATCGCCGCCTGGGCCGCGTGGAGTTTCGCGATGGATCGTTATACCAATGCCGTGGCGCCATGGATCGACGGGGCGATCGCGATACTCAGCATCACCGCGCAATGGCTGCTCGCGCGGCGCCGCGTCGAAAGCTGGTATCTGTGGATCGTCGTCGATCTGATCGCGATCCCGCTGTTCGCCTGGCGCGGCCTGTACGCGACCAGCGCGGTCTATGTCGTGTTGCTCGGCCTCTCGATCGACGGGCTGATCCAGTGGCGCCGCGCCGCGGCGTCGGATAGGGTTGCCGCATGACCCGCCACATCTGTTTTCACGGTGCCGAGAGCACCGGCAAATCGACGCTGGCGCCGCGCCTCGCACTGCGGCTCGGCGGGCTCGTCGTCCCCGAATATGGTCGCACCTATGCCGAGGCGAACGGCACCGATCTGGACGAAATCGACCTGCTGGCGATTTTCGACGGGCATGTCGCGGCAACCCGCGAAGCCTTGGCGCAAAACCCCGAATGGCTGATTTCGGACACCGATGCGCTGATGACGCAGGCGTGGGCGATCATGCTGCTCGGCCGTCGCCTGCCCGAAATCGACCTGTGGGACGATGTCGCGGACCTCTATCTGGTGCCGGCGATGGACCTCGAATGGCAGGAGGACGGCACGCGCCTGTTCGGCAGCGATCTCGCGCGGCGGCAATTCATGGACGTCGCGATCGGCGAGCTTGAGCGGCGCCAGCTGAAATGGGCGTGGGTCGAAGGCGACGGCGATGCGCGGCTGCAAAGCGCGCTGGCGGCGATAGAGGTGGCGGGATTGACCTGATCAATCCTCCCTGTGGCGAAGCCATGGGGAGGGGGACCGTTCGCGAAGCGAATGGTGGAGGGGCACTGCGACGGTAGCGCCACGGCCCCTCCGTCAGCGCGTCGCGCTGCCACCTCCCCATGGCTTTGCCACAGGGAGGATCAAGCGGTATAAGCGTCCCGCAACTCCCGCTTCAACACCTTACCGATCGGGCTACGTGGTAGTTCGTCGACTACCGTAATCGCGCTCAGCCGCTGCGTTTTTCCGACCTTGGCGTTGCAGTCCGCGCGTACGCCTTCCGCATCGGCGCCGTCCTTCAGTACGACGAACGCCACCGGCGTTTCGCCCCATTCCTCGCTCGGCATGCCGACCACCGCGGCCTCGACGACGCGATCGTCGGCGAGCAGGATCGCCTCCAGATCGCTGGGAAAGATATTGAAGCCGCCCGAAATGATCATGTCCTTGGCGCGGTCCATCAGGGTCAGGAAGCCGTCCTCGTCGATCCGCCCGATGTCGCCGTGGCGATAGAAGAGATTTCCCTCGGCATCATACCAGTGCATCGCCTTGGTCGCGTCGGGGCGGTTATTGTAACCGGTCATCATCGCAGGACTGCGGCCGACGACTTCGCCGACCGATCCTTGCGGCAGTTCGTTGCCGTCCTCGTCGATCACCTTCGCGATATGTCCGGGCGCGGGCTTACCGACCGTGTGCAGCTTGTCGGGGAATTGATGTGCCTCGAGGATGAATGCCGCGCCGCCTTCGGTCATCCCATAGATTTCGACCAGCCCGCCGGGCCAGCGCGCCAGCACATCGGCCTTGAGCGTCGCCGGAAAGGGCGCCGAGGTGCAATATTTCATTACGAAACTGGAAAGATCGAAACGGTCGAAATCGTCGAGCGCCATGATCCGGCGATATTGCACCGGCACCAGCATCGTGTTGGTCGCGCGCTCGCGCTCGGCGAGCTCCAGGAACCCGCGCGCGTCGAATTTCTTCATCAGCACGACCTGCCCACCCGACCCGACGGTCGGCATGAAGCTGGCCATCGTCGTGTTCGAATAGAGCGGGGTCGAGAGGATCGTCACCGCATTCGGACCATAAGCAGGCGCGCCGCGGACGATATGCTGCCAGCGCATCGCATGGCTGTGGACGATGCCCTTGGGCGTGCCTGTGGTCCCCGACGAATAGATGATGTTGAAGCCGTCCCCGGGCAGGATCTCGACCGGGGTTGGCTTGGGACTCGCCAGCGCCAGCCAGGCATCGAGCGGGGTCACTGCATCGCCGCCGTCCATCGCGATCAGCTCGCTGGCGGTAATGACTTGGCCTTCCAGGCTCGCCTTGGCGGCGCTGTCGAGGAACAGGTGCCGCGCGCCGGTGTCGGCGATCATCGCCGCCATCTGCTCGCCCGTCGCGCTGTTGGTAACCAGCCCCGCGACGCCGCCCGCGCGTAGCGTACCCAATATGACCGCCATCTGTTCGACGCTGTTCAGTCCGGCAATCGCGGTGCGATCGCCTTTCGCAAACCCGTCCTGCTGCAACCGCGCCGCGATTCGGTCGGTCAATTGGTCCAGTTCGGACCAGCTCAGTCGCCGTTCGGGATCGGCAGCCGCTACGGCATCGGGACGTTCCGCGGCATGGGCACGGACAAGGTCGGGCAGGGTGGCGAAGTCGCCGTCAAGCATTTCGATACTGGTCATGGTTCAGGGTTAGCACAGCCGAAAGGCGGTGCAATGCCGGTGGGGGGCGGGGCGACAAGACGTTGCGTCGACGACGGGGGATGCGGATGGCATCATCGGATTTGGCCGGGATAGGCGACAGGAAGTTACGGATCGCGATCCATCATCCCCATGCGCATCGGGCCGCGGTGTTGCGCACGGCGGTCGAGGCCGCGGGCTTCGCGGTGCGGATACTGCCCCGTCATATCGATGGCCTGCGCGCGTGGATCGACGCCTGCTTCGACCTGTTGCTGATCAATCCGTTTCTCGACTGGCAGGAGCCGTCCGAATTTGTCCGGCTCGCGCGCTCGATCGCGGGGCGGCGGCCGCTGCTCGTGGTGTCGGACCGAGACAGCCTTGACGATCGGATGACCGCGCTCGAAGCGGGCGCCGACGATGCCGTCGACTGTACCGGCAATCTCTCCGAATTATTGGCGCGTATCGCCAGCTTGCTCCGCAGGCACCATATCGCCGCGGGTCAGCTTGGCGCGGGCGAACTTCGGATCGACCTGATCGACCGGCGCGTCGAGCGCGCCGGTCGGCTGATTCACTTGCCGCTGCGCGAATTCGACCTGCTCGCCAACCTCGCGCGCGTTCCGGGCCGCCCGCTATCTCGCGACGCGCTACTCCGTGCGGTGTGGCGGCTCGACTTCGACCCCGGTACGAACCGCGTCGAAGTGCATATGTCGCGGCTGCGCGCCAAGGTCGATCGCGGCTTCGACTGGCCGATGCTGCACACGGTGAAGGGGCAGGGCTATGCGCTGCGCATGCGTCCCGAATAATCCTCCCTGTCGTGCAGCGATGGGGAGGTGGCAGCGCGAAGCGCTGACGGAGGGGCGGCAACGTCACGCCCCGCCCCTCCGTCAGCCTCTTCGAGGCTGCCACCTCCCCATGCCTCTGGCACAGGGAGGATCGATGATTTGATCGCAGTACCGCACGGATATGCCGTTTCTTGATCGCCATCCTGTCACCAAACCCAGCTTGCTTGACCAAAAGTTTCAGGTTGCTACTCATCTTCGACATAAACAAAGCAACGATTCCCGGAGAAGATACCCGATGCACCCCTCAGTCCACGCCCGTGCCAACCCCGATAAAGCCGCGATCATCGTCGCCGAGACGGGCGAGGAAATCAGCTATGGCGAACTCGACGCCGCCTCGAACCGCGCTGCACAGCTTTTTCGTGCGCATGGGCTGGGGCATGAGGATGTCGTCGCGTTCATGCTCGACAACACTCCGCATTATTACGGCCTCACCTGGGGTGCGCAGCGGGCGGGGCTGCGTTATGTCTGCATTTCGTCGCGGCTGACGCAGGACGAAACCGATTATATCCTCGAAAATTCGGGTGCGCAGATCCTGGTTGTCTCGGCCAGCCTTGCGGACGCCGCGCAGCGGCTGACGACCGGCGTCAAGCGTTTCGCGATGGGCGGCGACATTGCGGGTTATGAAAGCTGGGAGGATGCCGTCGCCGCGATGCCCGCGACCCCCGTCGCCGACGAGCGCGCCGGGGTCGACATGCTTTATTCGTCGGGCACCACCGGTCGACCCAAGGGCGTGCGCGTCCCGCTGCCCGAGGATCCGGCGATCGACGCGGTCAACAGCCTCGTCATGCTCGCCTCAGCGGTGTTCCAGATCAATGCCGACAGCATTTATCTGTCGCCCGCGCCGCTTTATCACGCCGCGCCGCTGCGCTGGTCGATGACGATCCACCGGCTGGGCGGCACCGTCGTGCTGATGAAGAAATTCGATCCTGAAGCGGCGCTGGCGCATATCGAGCGCTATCGGGTGAACAGCAGCCAGTGGGTGCCGACGCATTTCGTGCGGATGCTGAAATTGCCCGAAGAGGTCCGGACCCGTTACGATACTTCGTCGCTCAAAGTCGCGATCCACGCTGCCGCACCATGCCCGGTGCCGGTCAAGCAGGCGATGATCGACTGGTGGGGGCCGGTGCTGTTCGAATATTATGCCGGCTCCGAAGGGAATGGCATGACCTTCATCTCCAGCGCCGACTGGCTGACCCACCGGGGCAGCGTTGGTCGCCCGATCCTTGGTACCGTCCACATCATGGGCGAGGACAATGAGACCGAGCTCGGCCCGAACGAGGAAGGCACGGTCTTCTTCGAAAGCGAGAATGTCTTCGAATATCATGGCGACGACGAAAAAACCGCGTCGAGCCGCAATTCGAAGGGCTGGTCGACGCTGGGCGATGTCGGCAAGCTCGACGATGAAGGCTTTCTCTACCTCACCGACCGCAAGAGCTTCATGATCATCTCGGGCGGCGTGAACATCTACCCGCAGGAAATCGAAAACCATCTCGTTACCCATCCCAAGGTCGCCGACGTTGCCGTCGTGGGCGGGCCGCATGAGGAAATGGGCGAAGAGGTGATCGCGGTCGTCCAGCCCGCCGACATGACCGACGCAGGCGATGCGCTGCGCGACGAGCTGGTCGCCTATGCGCGCGAAAAATTGTCGGGGGTGAAGGTTCCGCGCCGCATCGACTTCCTCGAAGCCTTGCCGCGCCACGACACGGGCAAGCTCTACAAGCGTCTGCTCCGCGACCAATATTGGGAGAAGGCAAAGGCGGAGGCCTGATCCCGTGACCGCGCGCGTCGAATTTTTCTTCGATCTGTCGAGTCCGTGGACCTGCCTTGCATTCCACAACCTGCCGGGGGTGCTCGAACGCACCGGCGCCGCTGCGGTGTACCGGCCGATCCTCGTCGGCGGGGTATTCAACGCCGTCAATCCCGCCGTCTATGCGGCCCGCGAGCAGGCGGACAACCGGCGGCTCCAGCACAGCTGGAAGATCCTCAAGGACTGGGCGCGGCTCGCCGGCGTGCCGATGAATTTTCCTTCCGAGTGGCACCCGGCAAAAAGCATCGCCGCGATGCGCTTCTGCTGCGCGCTCGAAGACGATCAGGCGGCGCTCGTCCGCTTCGCGCGCGGCGCCTTCGCGAGTTATTTCGACCGGCAGGAAAATCTCGACGACCCTGCTGTCCTCACCGCGGTCGCCAACGCCGAGGGGCTCGACGGCGCCGCGCTTGCCGCGGCGGCGGGGAACGATGCGGTCAAGGCGCGGCTGCGCGCCAACACCGATGAACTCATCGCGCGCGGCGGTTATGGCTCGCCGACGATCTTCGTCGACAAACAGGATATGTATTTCGGCAACGACCAGCTTCCGCTGGTTGAAGCCGCGCTGAAACGCTGAACAAGGACTCTCCCATGAAAGACCGGATTTCAATCACCATGTTGGAGGGCGGCATCGCCGACGTCCGGCTGATCCGCGCCGACAAGATGAACGCGCTCGACACCGCGATGTGGGAAGCGCTCGCCGAAGCGGTCGATCAGCTGAAGGCGACCACCGGACTTCGCGTCGTTGTTCTGTCGGGCGAGGGGCGTGCGTTCTGCGCCGGGCTCGACCTTTCGAGCCTTGGCGGCGATCGCGATCCCGGTGCCAGCAGCGCGGGCGGCGGACTCGCCGAGCGGACCAAGGGGATCGCGAATAACGCCCAATATGCCGCGTGGGGCTGGCGCGAGCTGCCGGTGCCGGTGATCGCAGCGGTCCACGGCGTCGCCTTTGGCGCGGGCAGCCAGATCATGGCCGCCGCCGACATCCGCATCGTCCACCCCGATACGCGCGTCGCGATCATGGAAATGCGCTGGGGGCTCGTTCCCGACGTCGCCGGCATGGCGCTCTGGCGCACGCAGGTCGCCGACGATGTGCTGCGCGAGATGATCTATACCAACCGCGAATTTACCGGGTCGGAGGCGAAGTTGCTCGGCTTTGCGACGCATGTGTCCGACGACCCGCTGGCGAAGGCGATGGAGCTGGCCGCGGTCATTGCCGACAAGAACCCGCACGCGATCCGCGGCGCCAAGCGGCTCTGCAACATGCTCGGCGATGCGAGCGATGCGGAGATTTTGCAGGCCGAGAGCGACGAGCAGGTCAAGGTCATCCGCACCCCGAACCAGATCGAGGCGGTGATGGCGCATATGCAGAAGCGCAAGCCGAGTTTTGTGGATTAAGCGAGCCGCAAGGCAACCTTCTACTTCTCCGTTCGCATCGAGCGCAGTCGAGATGCGTCTAGGGCTGCGCTAGCGTGTCTCGACTTCGCTCGACACGAACGGGTTGAAGGTCAGGTTCTTTATATCAGAGCGAGAAACCGCGCTGCATTGTCCCACGCGCGCTGGTTGCCCGCGCGCGCTTTCTGCGCTTCGCTGTCGGCACCCCAGCGGCGTTCCTGATATAGTTCGTCAAGGCTGACCGCGGCCCACAAAGCGTCGGCATCGACGGCGTTTTCGAGCAGCGCGAGCCCGGCGACGAGCGAGCCGCCGATCGTCACCAGCGGGGTCAGCGCGGTGATCCGCCACGGGTCCTGTGCGAACACGACATCGCTTAGGGCCGCAATGGTCGCTGCGGGCTGGTCGACCGGTAGCACACCCTGCGTCAGCGCAAATTCGACGCCATAGCGTCCCTCGGCCCACCCCAGCAGCGGGTTCCACGCCGCCGCCTGCTCGGCCTGCAACGCCGCGTCGCGCGCGTCGCGATAGCAGAAAAGGTCGCTCTCCGCATAAGCCGCGACCGGCGCGGCAACGGCGGCGACGTCGGGCGCCGCCAGGTCGATCGCGGCATTGGCCAGCCCGGTCATCGGCATTGCACCGGGGTCGATTGTTTCGCTGACCGCCCGCCATTCGGCGGCAATCGCTTCGGCCAGCGCCGCGCTCGGCGCCGCCAGCGGGGCGCGCTGCGGTGTGCGCACCGGGCGCCCGTCGAGCGCGATGCCCCAGCCGCCATCGTCATCGATGACGGCGACCTCTTTCCAGAAGCGCTTCACAGGTCTTTGGGCGAGCGCCAGCGGCGCGCGAGCAGCAGGGGCATCACAGCGAAATCGAACGCGCCAACCAGCACGATCGCGGCGCCGATCCAGCGGTCGGTCGGCTGGCCCGCGAGCGTGAAGCCGCCGCTGATCAGGATGAAACCGATCGCGATGAAGGCGACGCCCATCAGGCGCATGATGGTCAGCGCAAAGAAGCGCTTTTTGGCGAGTACATCGTCGGGCCGGGTCATGGGTGGTCCCTATCGCCGCCGAGGTGGCGCATCAACTGGGCAAGCGCGCCGTGGCCGGTCGCGTCGATCCCGACGGCCACCCGCTCGCGTTCGTCGGCGGACTTGTTTTGCGACAGTTTGATCGTCGGGCGCCAAGCGGTGATCCGCATTTCAAAGCCGACGATGGCGCCGGTCATCTTGCTGAACAGCGCCGGGTTCATCTTGCCGCGCGTCCATGGCGGGTTTGCCCCGACGCGCGCTTCATGGATCGCCGAGAGCGTGTCGAGCTGCGCGATCAGCGCGGCGTCGTCCATCTTGCTGACGGTACCCTCCATTTCGACCGCGACATAGTTCCACGTCGGCACCTGATCGGGCGTTTCATACCAGCTGGCGCTGACATAGGCGTCGGGCCCCTGCACGACGGCAAGCGCAGTTGCGCCGTCGAGATGCCGCGTCAACCCATTGCCGCGCGCGAGGTGGAATTGCAGCGTCGCGGCATCGTCAGAGAGCACCACCGGCGCATGCGCGACGCGCGGCCCGTCGGGCGTGGCGGCGAAGATCGCGGCAAAGCCGATCTCGCGCACGAGCAGCTCGGCAAGATCACCCTGCTGCGGGCGGAAGGCGCTGTTGGGGTGCATCAGCGGGGCCGGGCGGGGCGCGGGGGCGGCTTTTTTGCGGCGGGCTTGCGGCTCGCGGGTTTGCCGGGCTTGGCATTGGGCTTCGGCTTGCCGACATGATCGGTCGGCTTGCTCGTCGCGGTCCGCCCGCGGCGCTCGCCGCGCCGCGCCTTGCGGATCTGTTTGCTGTGCGCCTTGGCGGCGGCCTTTGCCGCGGCCTTGGGCGGCGGCCCTTTGGCGACATCGTCGGTCCCGATCTCGCCGAGCAGCGGATCGAAGCCGAGCGCGTCGAGGCTGGCGGCGAAATGATCGGGCACCTCGGCGCTCACGTCGATCGCGCCGCCGTCGGGATGGTCGATGCGCAGCCGACGACTATGCAGGTGCATCTTGCGGCTGATCGTCCCGGTGAGGAACGCCCCCTTGCCCCCATATTTGCCATCGCCGACGATCGGGTGACCGATCGCCGCCATATGGACGCGCAGCTGGTGGGTGCGCCCGGTCAGCGGCTGGAGTTCGACCCACGCCGCGCTGTTGCCCGCGCGCTCAATCACGCGGTAGCGCGTCTTCGACGGGAGGCCGTCGTCGTGGACGTGCATTTTTTCGCCGCCCGACCCCGGCTGCTTGGCGAGCGGCAGGTCGATTTCACCCTGCTGGATGTCGGGAACCCCGACGATGATCGCCCAATAGGTCTTGCGCGCGCTGCGGTTGGAAAAGCTTTTGGCGAAATAGGCCGCGGCGCGCGGCGTGCGCGCGATCAGCAGCGCGCCCGACGTGTCCTTGTCGAGCCGGTGGACGAGCTTGGGGCGCGTCGGGCCGTCGAATTTCAACGCGTCGAGCAGGCCATCGACATGTTGCTCGGTCTTGGTGCCGCCCTGCGTCGCGAGGCCGGGCAATTTGTTGAGTATGATCGCGCTTGCATCGCGGTGGATCATCATGCCGGTCGCCAGCTCGACGTCGGCGTCGGTCAGCGGGCGACCCTTGCGCGCCGGGCGCGCCGCGGTTTCGACCGGCGGCGTCGGCATGACCAGCTTTTGCCCCGTCGCGATCCGGTCCGACACATCGGCTTTTTTGCCGTCGAGGGTCAGCTGGCCCGAGCGCGCCCAGCGCGCGAGCAGCGCGTGCGGGGTGCCTTCGCGGTGGCGCTTGAACCAGCGGTCGAGGCGGATGCCGTCATCTTCCTCGGCGATCGTGGCGCTATCGAGCGGCGGCTTGGTGTCGGTCATGCCGGGACCTGCCGCATGATGAAGAGGCCGAGCCCGCAGGCGGCGATCGCGCCGATCACCGACGCGAGGACATAGGCGGCCGCTTGCGCATTTTGGCCGCGTTCGAAAAGCATCCAGAATTCCATGCTGAAAGAGGAAAAGGTGGTGAAGCCGCCGAGGATCCCGACGCCGACGAACAGCCGTGCCGTGTCATTGATACCATCGCCGCGCGCCAGCGCGCCGATGAGCAGGCCCATCAGCAGGCTGCCGGCGATATTGATCGCCAGCGTCCACCAGGGAAAACCGGGACCGAGCCGCGCGAGCATCGCCTGTCCCACCAGATGGCGGGCACCGGCGCCGATCGCGCCGCCGATCATGACGGGAAACAGGCTGTTCATGCTGCTCGCCCTAGCCGGAAACGGCGGCGAGGCATAGCGGGTGCGTTGCGGCTAGGCGTCGGGCGCCGTCAGCAAAGTTGCAGGGCGCTCGTGCGCGGCGCGCCACGCGGCGGGGCGCACAAAATCGCCCTGCCAAATGCCGCGGCGCTGCGCCTCTGCTTCGGCTTCTTCGGGCAGATAATCATCGCTGGTCGCCACTGCCCAGCCCAGCCGCACCATCTCGGCCCCGAGGTCGATACCGTCGGGGAAGGGACGGGTGCGGCATGTGGCGAGGGTGCGGTCGTAACGGTCCTTCGCGGCGACCTCGCAATGCAGCGGCCCGCGGCCCGCCAATCTTTCGAGCGCGGTTCGCGCATCCCGCCCGCACGGCCAGCGGCTCGCGTCGCGGCGCGCGCAATCCTGCCGATATTCGGCGGCATCGATCCCGGTCAGTCGGATCGTCACCGGCCCGTCGCCCTGCCGCACGGCCAGGCTGTCGCCGTCGATGACATGGACGAGCGGCACCACATGCACTGGCGCGGGCAGCCAGGTCCACGCGATCATCGCCATTGCCGCGATCAGCAGCAGCGCCAGCAGCGAACGAAGGCGCCGCCGCCAGCGTAGCCGGGTAGGGAGAAAGCGGGGACGGACCATTGCACGCGCCTGACCGCGTGGTCACCGCTTGGCAAGGGTGAAATATCGGTTGACGACGAGAACAAACCGTGTCCAAAATGGATCAACTTCCCGGCGCTTGATGCCCGCCGACTCGCGAAGTGGCGATCTGACGGGTCCATATCGGCGGCAAAGAGGAGCGAACAAAAGGTGAATGACGCCGAAATGAGGCGATTATCCCCTTGCGACAAGTAAGGCGATGTGCTACATAATCGGGCATGAGCAAAGCACCGACCCTTCGCCAGTTCCAAGACCGCTTCCCGACCGAGGAAAGCTGCCTAGATCATCTGATGCGCGTCCGCTGGGGTGAGCGTCACGACTGCGAAAAGTGCGGCAAGAGCGCGAAGTTCTACCGCGTCGCCAAGCGCCGTAGCTACGCGTGCGAATGGTGCGGTCATCAAGTCTATCCGACCGCTGGCACCCCCTTTGACCGGACGCGCACGAGCCTTCGCGACTGGTTCTTTGTCATGTTCCAGTTCTGCACTTCGCGCAGCGGCGTCGCGGCGAAGGAAGTCGAGCGTCAGATCGGCGTCACCTACAAAACGGCTTGGCGCATGTGCCACGAAATCCGCAAATACATGGCGATTGTGGACGGTGACGAGCCGCTAGGCGGCTTCACCAAGCATGTCGAAGTTGACGAAACGCTGATCGGCGGTGCTGTCGATCAGAGCGAGGGCCGCATGTCAAACAAGTCGGTCGTGATCGGCCTCGCGGAACGGGGCGGCAAGGTGATGACGAAGGTTGTTCCTAACCAGCGCCGCGCCACGCTCCTGCCCGTCATCAAGGCGAACGTGAAGCTCCACAGCATCGTCCATACCGACGAAGCGGGCGCTTATCAGACGGTTGCCGGTGAAGGTTATTATCACATGACGGTGAACCACGGCGCGGGGCAGTATGTCAGCCCGCAAGGTTCGTCGGTGAACGGGATCGAAGGCTTCTGGGCGCAGCTAAAGCGGTCGATCAACGGCACGCATATCCACGTCAGCCGTCAGCATCTTTCGAAGTATCTGGGCGAGTTCGAGTTTCGTCACAATCGCCGTCATCGCCCTTCGACGATGCTGGACGAGTTGCTGACTTCCTTTGTGCGCTAGGGGCTTCGCCGTGCGCCATTGCGCCTAGGAGGGCGTCGAAGCGATCTTGGTCTTTGCTCATTAAAATAGCGCCTTCCGCCTATCTGCTATTTGCCGACGTGCCACTGATACCTCGTTCTCTAAACGACCGTTAGCCGCGGCCAATTCCACTGCGCGGTCTTTCAATGCCTCAGGTGGCCAATCTTTCGCCTGCAAGACGCGCTGACAAGGATTGTACAGCATCTCCAATGCTCTAGTCACCGGGGCCATATCAAGTTGCATTATTGTTGCCAGACAATGGCTGTCTCGATCGAGCATTTTGACAAGGTCGCCCCGTAACTCGTCCCCGCTCGTCCGCAAATCAACAATCTGATCGACTAAAGCCGTAAGTTTATCTGGCGCGCCGCCGGCTATTTTAAGGCTAAGGATATGATCGGATAACGGGCCTGCAAAAAATCGCTCCAAATTAGCTAGCGCCGCCGCGCAGGGTGCCTTTTCAGCTTCTATCAAAGTAGTCAGCGAAGCTTTTTCAGCCTGTGCGAACGCGTCAACATTATCCGGTATCGCTTTTGATTGGTTCCACTGCCGTAGATCACGTCGCCGGAACCGCCACCAAACATTCTGACGAAGCCACGCCTTCGGGCGATAATGCCAAATAGCAGCGAGCGCACCCCAAACCGCGAAAATGGCCCCTATCCAAAACAAGGAAACGCGAACCCATTCGGGAAACGCGTCGGGTGCAAACACGCCCATCAACGTAAACCCCCCCGAGAGAGGTATAGCACTCCACCACGGCAGTTTAGTAATCGACACCATCGCCCCCTCATATCACCGCACCCCGGCGAGTCGAGAGATACTTGTTGGAAAGGGATAATCGCCCGAAATGACGACATAGTTACGCCAAGGTGGAGCGATGAAATGGGGACTATGAGCATGATCGACCATGAAGCACCGCAGCGATCGGGGCTGTCGATGGTTCCGTTCGGCGGTATCGACACAGCCACCGCCTGGTCGCCGCAAATCGGCGGGCGAATACGCAGCGGCGCGGCGTCACCCTTGTTGTTCGTCGGCCCGCCTTCGGCATTGCCCGCCATGGCGGAGCTCGGCGACATACGGCTTGCCAATATGCTGCCCCCGGCGCGCGCAGCAGGTTATATCCGGCACAGCGGGCTGCTCGACATCATATGGCTCGCGGCGGCGGATACGGTGGACGGTGCGACGCTCGCGGACATTTGCGCGGCGGCGGGCGAGCAGGAATGTCGCCTGATTTGCGAAACGTCGCTCACCGCGCTTGACCGCGTCGTTGCAGCCATTCCGGCGGCGCTCAATGCCCAGTTCCTGGTCGATGCCGACCCGACGGACAAGCTGGTCGCGCTGGCAGCGGCGCGGCGGACCCGGCACGGGGTGTTGCACGACATCGCTCGCGACGATGCCATGGAGCGGATCGACCGGTTGCAGGACGAGGTGGCGCGCATCTCGCGATTGCTCGGCGATCTGGCGGGGCAACGCGGCGGCCTGTCCGGTGCGCCGACGGGGTTTGTGCCGCGCGGTGAAGATATGGACGACTATCCGGGGCAGCTGCGTTCGCCCTCGCGCGATTTTGCCGCGATGCCGCGCAGCTTTGTGCCCGAAGAACGGATGCTCGACCGGCAACGCGCCAAGGCGGTGCGGCGGATGCTGCGCCAGCGGCGGATGCGCGAACAATATTTTCCCGCCGACCTGTTCGCCGATCCCGCGTGGGACATGCTGCTCGACCTGTACGCGGCGCGGCTGGAGCGCCAGCCGGTGTCGGTGTCGAGCCTGTGCATCGCCGCGGCGGTTCCTGCAACGACCGCGCTGCGCTGGATCAAGACGATGACCGACGCGGGGCTGTTCGTGCGCGATGCCGATCCGCACGACGGGCGCCGCATCTTCATCGCGCTGGCCGAAGGGGCGTGCGACGCGCTCGCGCGCTATTTCGAGGCGCTGGAGGAATAAGGGCGCACGCGCTTGCCACCGCGCGCCGCTTGTGGCAGGGGCGCGCTTCCCGGCACATGGCGACATTCCCGGGGGCGCTTAGCTCAGTTGGTAGAGCATCTCGTTTACACCGAGAGGGTCGGCGGTTCGAGCCCGTCAGCGCCCACCATGCAGTCGCTAGTTGACTGCAATCTCCGCGACGGAGGGGCCATAATCTCGGTAATATCGCGATATGTTAGATGCTTAGTGCGATGATCGGCGCGTGGATCTTCGACGTAGAGACGCTATTGGCGGCCGCCAGAAGCCATCATCAGACGCGGATTCTCTGTTCGAGGATTTTGCGGTCGGAGGATGCGTTGCACGAAAGATGCGCGTCAGATGCGCATCTTGTTCCGTCTGGCTGTGCGCGTGGGTTTAAGCAAATCCGAGCATGTCGCGCTGACCTTGCCAATCGATCGGCAGATTATTGGTGCGCGCTAGGAACTGTCGATTGAGGTGTGCGGGCTGCCGACCATCAAGGATCGCGGTCGTTATATCGGGCGCGAGGTGGGCTAGCCGGAGCAAAGCGCAGAAGTAGGGCGTTGATACCGCCATGGAGTTTACGGCCGCCTCGACTGTAAGGTTGGTCGGATCGGACAATGCCCGACCTGCTTGATGGGCCCGGACAATCAGTTTGATCAGCGCCGCATCGGGACGGGGATGGAGGTAGTTTTCCGGAGCCGCTGCTATACGCTTCTCACCGCTGCAACGTACCAGAGTTGCCGGAATAGAGACCGGATCGTCGCTGTCGATGAACTCGATGTCCACGCGGTCGCGATGGACCGTCACTTTTCGCATCGTCGCGAGTATTAGCGCTCGAGCCGGTCGCGGGCCATCCCAGTTCATGCCCGCATGCTGGCGGAGCTGGTGGATGAGCAGGTTCTCAATATCGCCAGCCGGGACACACAGTATGGGCAGCTCCAACCGCTGCTTGTCCTTTTGGCTGATATAATAGCGGTATCGCACCCCGCTCTTGTTTGCGTGATTGGGCGTCAGGCGGCGCCCATCGCCATCCCAGACGATTCCGGCAAACAGGCTCGGGTGTTCAGCGTATGCAGCATGCTTCTGTTTGACCTGATTGCCACTCAGGCGTTCGCCAACCCGATCGAACGTATCGGCGTCGATGATCGCATCATGCTCTCCAGGGTACGATTTGCCGCGGTGCGTGACCTCGCCGCGATAGATGCGGCTGCGCAGCATTTGATAGAGTGTGCCTCGGCTGAAGTTTTTATCGCCGTAGAGTCTGCCATCCTTGAGCACCCGCGACTTCGTGAATATTCTATCTGCGGCAAGTTCGGCTTGAAGATCATACACTGACCCAAGCGCGAGATACCTCTCGAAGATGTGGCGGACCTTCGCGGCTTCATCGGGCACGACGACGAGCTTTCGGTCTTTGACCTCATAACCCAGCGGGACCGTGCCGCCCATCCACATGCCTCGCACCACCATTCGGCGCACGACCACCAATGCTTACAGCGGCGACGAAGTCGAATGGAATGTTCGTATCGGAAGACAAAGCTGCGTCTGGACTTCTGCGGCGGGTCGCGGCGTGGTCGCGTCATGGACGATACCGATGATTTACTCGCTCAACTTTGCACCAGGATTGGCAAGCTGATGGAGGACGCCAGCGCGGTCGCACTCGCCGGCGCGGTGATGGGGGCCGAGGACCGAACTCGCGCTATTCTGGAGGTTGCCGACACGGTGTCCTGCCTCGCTGCGTTGTCGGAAGCGGCAGTGTCCCTGATCGACCAAGAGACTGTTGCATCTGCGCATCACTGAACGGTGATTCCGCTACGGTAGCCTGATTTTGATGGTGCTGGCGGAGAGTCGATTTATTCGCGGCTCCGCGACCAGAGTGGAGAGCTCCTTTCCATTCATTTACCCGGCGGCCTCTCGGGGCCGCCATTTTTTATGACTGCTTTGCGCCTAAATTAGGTCATAGCTGGCCGCACGACTGCTACCTGTAAGCTGCCGTTCGACGCCGCAGGAACAAGGCAAGTGGGCCTCGCGCCATTTCGGTCTGTGGGAAATGCTTTGAAGTGGCCTGACGTGGTCATCCGGGATGCTATTTGAGAGCTATCGCTATCCGTAGTTTTGCGTCCAGGCCGACGCGAGTCGGCTCATTTCGAACGGGATCCGCGGTGAATGATATCGTCGGGCCGAAAGCCAAAAGCGACGTGAGTTTTGCTGGAATAGCAACGATCGACCGTCGGCTATGAAACCACCATAACGCCCGGCGGCGAGGTCGATGTCGTCGGTCGCGTCGGTTTCGTCGCCGGTCTGCGCTTGATCCTCCTCACCAAAGAGGTCAATTTTATCGACGCAATCGACACGCGTTCGGCGGGCCGCGCGATCCTGGCCGTTCTATTGCGATTGCCGCGCTCCGAAGTTCCGCCAGCAACCACGCGCATCAGCTCGGATAGCCCTTTCATTACGCGAAGCCGTGGGTCAGGTCGGTCGACATTCCTTTCAGATTGGAAGTGCACGCTCTTTTATTGGCGCGATCTTTGAAGAGGGTTGTGCGAAAAATATAGCTTCTGAGCCTCGCGCGACCGACCTAACACGTGCGGGCCTATCTTGAGCGCTGGCGTGCGGCACGCGGATTGATCATCGGCGTGTCGCCGGGGACAAAACAGTTGTGATTGATACCGCCTCTGCGGGCTCGATCGGACGCTCCGGCGCCTCTTTAACCGCCGATAGCAGAAGCGCTGACGCATTATCTCTGGCTTCGGGGATCGCCGAGGACGAGTCGTCCCTCGCGCGCCATCGAAGATTTTTTTCAAACTTTCCCGCTTAGGTGGAAAAATTATTCTCAAAGATATCCAAAATGATCAAGTAAAGCAGAAATGAGAATGAAAAATTCTGTAATATCTCTGCGAGGCTTCGTAGAAAGACTGTAGATGACGGACAGATTTATCGAGAGCGAGTGGATTTGGAGGAACGGTGATTTGTGCGGGTGGCGCGACACCCAAATTCACGTCCTCTCGGCTGCGGTTCAATTTGGGCTGTCGGTATTCGAAGGCATACGCTGCTACGCCACGCCACACGGGCCCGCCATTTTTCGCCTGGACGATCATATGCGGCGCCTGCGCCGGTCGTGCGCCATCTATGGCCTGAAGTTGGAAATGGACGATGCGACCCTGGCGGGGGCTTGCCGCGAGGTCGTGCGCGTAAATGCGCTGACCGATTGCTACATTCGGCCGATGGTGCTGCTGGGTTACGGCGCCGTCGGGCTCGATGGCGTCGGCAGTCCGGTCGAGGTTATCGTGCCGGCCTGGACATGGCGCGCCTATCTGGGTGAAGGCGCTGCGCATGGCGGTATCGACGTCGGCGTGTCTTCGTGGCACCGATCGGCACCCAACAGCGTACCTGCGATGGCCAAGGCGGCGGGTCACTACACCAACGCCAATCTGATGAAGCGCGAGGCACGGCGGCATGGTTATGCCGAAGCAATCGCGTTGGCGCCCGACGGCACGGTAAGCGAAGGCAGTGGTCAGAATATTTTTGCGGTTCGCGGTGATGCGCTATTTACGCCGCCGATCGGCGGCTCCAATCTGGAAGGGATCACGCGCGACAGCGTGATGGTGCTGGCGCGCGAGCGCGGCTTGACGGTGACCGAAGGCGTAATGCCGCGTGACCTGCTCTATGTCGCCGACGAATTGTTCCTGACCGGCACCGCCAGCGAGATCGTTCCCGTTCGGAGCGTCGACGGAATTATTGTCGGTTGCGGCGAACCTGGCATGGTGACGGCGATGCTGCGCGATGCCTTTGCCGACGTAGTGCGCGGCAGGGATCAACGCCATGCCGACTGGCTGACATACGTCGACCCAGCACCCGCTGAGCGCGCGTTTCTGGCAGGAGAGAATAGGTGAGCGAAGCTATGAAGGTTGAAACAACGGCGCGGCGCTATCGCTGGGCAGCTATGCAGCAGGAACAGGTCAATCCGGGCATGAGGCGGCGGCTGCTGTCAGGCGCGCATATCATGGTTTCCCAAATGCATTTCGCCGACGGGACAGTGGTGCCCCACCATTCGCACCACAATGAGCAGGTGACGAGCGTCTTGTCGGGAACGATCCGCTTCTACCTCGGTGAAAACAAGGAGGAGGTCATCGAGGTCGGGCCGGGCGAGGTGCTGGTGATCCCGCCGCACCTGCCGCACGAGGCGCATATGATCGGCGATGTGGTTGAGTTTGATACGTTTTCGCCGCCGCGCCAGGATTGGCTGGACGGCACCGACAGCTATCTGCGGCGCTGAAGGGGTGGAGGAATGGATCTCGGCCTGTCGGGAAAGGTCGCGCTGGTCGCGGCGTCGAGCCAGGGGCTTGGTCGCGCAGTGGCGCGCGAGCTGGCACGCGAGGGTTGCGCAGTGGCGATCAACGCCCGCACCGCAGAGACCCTCGCGCCTGTATGCGACGAGTTGCTCGCGCTGGGCGCGCCCGCTGTTCATATGGCGCCGGGCGACCTGTCTGATCGCGTTGCCGTTGCCGAAGTCGTCGCATCGACCCGTTTGGCGCTCGGCCCCATTGATATATTGGTGACCAATAGTGGCGGCCCGGCGCCCGGGCTTTTCGAGGTTCATGACGACGCGGCCTGGGATGCGGCCTATCGTCAGCTGCTTTCCAGTGCCGTGGGCCTCGTCCGCGGCGTGCTGCCCGATATGCGCGCGCGGCGCTGGGGGCGCATCGTCTGTATCACCTCGCAGGCGGTGAAGCAGCCCGTCGACGGGCTGATCCTCTCGAATTCGGTGCGGTCATCGGTCGTAGGGCTGGTCCGTACGCTGGCGAACGAGCTGGGTGCCGACGGCATCACGGTGAACAATGTCATGCCCGGCTTTACCCGGACGGCGCGGATGGCCGCTCTGACCAAGGCCGACGCCGCGATGGCTGGGGTGGAACGCGATATCCCGCTGGGCAGGATGGGGGAACCGGAAGAGTTTGCGGCTGCCGTAGCTTTTCTATGCAGCGCGCGCGCCAGTTACATCACTGGAATCTCGCTCGCGGTCGACGGCGGCTGGATCCGCTCGCTTCTCTAAGGGACAAGGAAAGGAGCCAACATGCCCAACGGCAGTTTAGATCGGCTGGACAAAGCCATTTTGCGCGAGTTGCAGCAAGACAGTGGCCGGACGACAAACGACATCGCGGACAAGGTGGGTTTGTCTCAGTCGCCGTGCTGGAAGCGCATCAAGGCGATGGAGGAGAGCGGCGTCATTCGCGGCCAGGTCGCAGTTCTCGACCGGTTCAAGATCGGATTGCCGGCGCTTGCCTATATCCGCACACGGCTCGATCGATCGGTCGCCGACAGTCTGGATGGCTTTGAACGCTTTGCGCGCGATACCCCCGAAATCATCCGGTGCGATACCGTATTGGGCGATTCCGATTTCATTCTGCTCGTCGCCGCTGCCGACATGGCCGGGTTCGAGGAGATATTGCGCCGGATCTGGGCGCTGGGCTGCATGAAGGAAGTTACGACCCATGTCGTGCTGAAGGAAAGCAAGCCATTCGAAGGTTATCCGGTCGTTTGATCCGGCCATCGTTGTTTAGGAGCCTATATGATCTATCGTTCCCTTGGAGGTAATTTGTCGGTTTCCGCGATCGGCATTGGCTGCATGCCGATGGTGAAGGACGGGGGCGGAGGCTATGGTGCGCGCACTGACCCGGGCGAGGCGATCCGTACGCTGCACAGGGCGATGGATTTGGGCGTTACTCTGTTCGACACTGCCGAAATCTACGGCCCCTATACCAATGAGGAACTGCTCGGCGAAGCCATTCGCGGTCGCCGCAATGGGTTGGTGATTGCGACCAAATTCGGTTTCCATTTCGACGAGCAAGGAGTCCATGGTGTCGACGGACGCCCCGAACAGGCGCGCGCCTGCGTTGAAGGGTCGCTAAAGCGGCTTGGCGTCGATGAAATCGATCTTTTTTACCAGCATCGCGTCGATCCCGATGTGCCGATCGAAGAAACCGTGGGGGCGATGGCCGATCTCGTCCGCGAAGGGAAGATCCGCCACATCGGCCTGTCCGAAGCTGGCCCCGAAAGCCTGCGCCGCGCCGCCGCCACCGCGCCGATCGCCGCGTTGCAAAGCGAATATTCGATTTGGGAACGCGATATCGAGAGCGAAATCCTCCTGATCTGCCGCGAACATGGCATCGGCTTCGTCCCATTTTCGCCCTTGGGGCGCGGGTTTCTCGCCGGCGGAGTTCACAGCATCGATGATCTGCCCGCGGACGACTGGCGGCGCCAGGATCCGCGATATAGCGCCGAAAACCTGCCGCGTAATCTCGCCATTGTCGATGCGATCGCCGCAGTGGCGGCGAAGCACGGCGTATCGAACGCGCAGGTCGCGCTGGCCTGGTTGCTGGCACAGGGCGACGACATTGTTCCGATCCCCGGAACCAAACGCCGCGCAACGATGGAAGATAGTGTTGCCGCTGCCGATCTGGTGCTGACGCCCGAAGACATCGCCGCCATCGAAGCGGCGGCGCCGCGCGGTGGCACCAGTGGTCCGCGTTATGGCGAGAAAGCGCTGAGCATGACCCGCGTTTGACGGCGGGCCAAGTGAGGAAGAGATGATGAACATTCTGAAGATCGCTGCCTTTTCCATCGGTGACGATGGGGGCAATCCTGCCGGTGTCTGCCTGACGGAGGCCGCGCCGCCCGAAACCGACATGGCGCGGATCGCCCGCCAAGTGGGCTTTTCGGAAACCGCATTTTCCTGGCGGGAAGGCGATGTCTGGCGCACGCGCTATTTTTCGCCGGAAAGCGAAGTGCCCTTTTGCGGACATGCGACGATTGCCTTGGGCAGTGCGCTGGCGATGGAACATGGCGAAGGCGGGTATCGGCTGATGCTGAACCAAGGCGAAATTGCAGTTGATGGACGTCGGGACGGTCCGCGCTTTGCTGCGAGCTTGACGTCGCCGCCCAGCTCGCACGATCCGGTCCCCGACGCGGTGCTGGCGCAAGGCCTTGCGCTGTTCGGGCTGACCTTCGCGGATCTCGCGGTTGGGCTGCCACCCGCGATCATGCGGGCGGGGGCATCGCATTTGCTGCTGCCGCTCGCCAGCCGCGCGACGTTGGCTGCCATGAATTACGAACTTGATGAGGGGCGGCGTTTCATGCGCGCGCATGACTTCACCACCATCTGCCTCGCCGTTCGAGAGGCGCCGGATAGATATTCGGTGCGCAACGCTTTCGCGTCGGGCGGTGTACTGGAGGATCCGGCAACTGGCGCGGCCGCTGCGGCGCTGGCTGGCTATTTGCGCGACAGCCGCACCTATGTCCCCACGGTGATCACCATCATGCAAGGCGAAGATATGGGGATGGCATCGCGTATCACGGTTACGATTCCGCCAACACGCGGCAGCGGACTGATCGTCTCGGGCGCGGCGCGGGTAATGCGATGAAGGTCGTCGCGGCCCCTGATGCGGCGCAGCCGCTTGGCCACTATTCCCAGGCTGTGAGCGACGGGCGTACACTTTACCTGTCGACGCAGCTCGGCATCGATCCCGCCGACCCGGCTGCGCCCCCGGCAAGCGTCGCGCGGCAGACCGCGAATATCCTGGCAAGCGTCCGCGCGATACTGCGTGCCGGGGGATCGGATCTGGAGCATGTACTCAAGGTCACGATTTATCTTTCCGACATTGCGCACTGGGAAGAGGTCAACCGCGCCTATGCCGCAGCCTTCGGCGATCATCGGCCCGCGCGTGGGGTTATCCCCGTCGGAAAGTTGCACCATGGCTATGACGTCGCGTTCGATGTCATTGCAGAGATCGTGGAGCATGACTGATTATCGTGTCTATCAGGTCGACAGCTTTACCGATCGACCGTTCACGGGAAACCCAGCTGGTGTCGTCGCCAATGCCGAAGGTTTGAGCGACGCAGCAATGCAAGCGATCGCACGCGAGCTCAATAATTCCGAAACGGCTTTTATCCTCCCTGCCTCGGGCGACAGCCACGACCTGTACGTCCGTTTCTTTACCCCGACGACCGAGGTGCCGAGCTGCGGCCATGCGACTATCGCCGCACACCATGTGCTGGCTGAGGAAGCCGGACGCAACGCTGGCAGTCTTGTTCAGAAGGTCGGGGCGGGTCTGCAGCGCGTCGATGTCGTTCAAGAGGAAGGCGCTCGCCGTTACGTCATCCGTCAGGGCTGCCCGCGTTTCGATCCGCCGTTCGACGCGGATAACAAGATACGAATATGGTCGGCACTGGGGTTGGATGCCTGCGATGTCGACCTGGAATTGCCGGTGCAGATCGTATCGACCGGCCATTCAAAGATCATGGTCCCGATACGCTCGCGACGCCGGCTCGACGCTTTGGCTCCCAATCTCGATGCGCTTCGCCGGTTGAGCTTCGAATTGGGCTGTAATGGCTATCATGTCTTCAGCCTGTCCGACGAGAATGATCCGGGAATTGCGGCGCATGGCCGCATGTTTGCTCCTGCGATCGGTATCGCAGAGGATCCTGTGACGGGGAACGCCAATGGCCCGATGGGTGCGTGGCTGGTCCGTCACGGCTTGGTTTCGGTTCCCGACGGTGCAAATCAGGTCCGCATCCTTGCCCGTCAGGGCGAAGCAATGGGCCGCGCGGGAACGGTGGTGGTGGATGTGGCCTTGGATAAGAAGCAGCCCACTGACGTTCGCGTCGGGGGGCAAGCGGTAACCATATTCGAAGCGATGCTGAAAGGATTTTGAAATGCTCGCTTTGGGACGGTTTCTGTTCGCGGCGATGCTCAGCGCGTTTGGCACAGTCGCGGGACTTGTTGTGACGCTGCCCGTTTATGTCGTGGCGAACGGGGCGCCGATTGGCGCTGATCTGACCACAATCATTGCTGCAATGGCGGTTATGTTGCCCTTTGCGCTGTTTTTGGGTTTGCCGGTTGCGGTTCCGGCAGCCGCGTTGGCGGGAGGCAGCCTGCTATATTGGGAACTTCGGCGTGGGCGTCGCTTGCCTGGTTGGCAATGGATGGTTGCAGGGATGATGATCGGGGTGGTGATTTCACTATTCTTCGGCCGCAATGATCCGGTCTGGCCGGCACGCATTGTTGCCGCGCTATGGATGGGGTTTAGCGGAGCTGTCGGAGCTATGATTTTCCGGCGCCTGGCATCCCGTGGGTTCAGGTGAGCGTCGCAAATCTTGCAGTTCAACTCCCGGGGGCGATACCTCGAGCTGCCCTTCACGCCCGGGTTGATCGGCGGATGACCCGATCACCCGAATTTCTGCAACCGTGATTAGGATCCGGCCTTGCGGGATGACGGACAATGAAGCGGTCGAGATTTTCTGGGGTTCAGTTCTCGGTGTCCACAATACCGGCAGCAGCCCAATCCTCGCGTCGCATCGAAAGCCGGGTGGTCGGTACTTGGGGTTGTCCCGAGCTCGCTCTTGCCCATTTCTGAACCGTCGTTGCGTCTTTCCGGATTGTCCTTGCGCCTCTCGAAAGATCGACAAGCATCGATCGGTCAGCAGGGCGTTGTCGTCGGCGGTGCCGGGTAATGGCAGCGCTGGGCGTAGGTATAGCTGTAACCCGAAACGGGATCGTCGAGCCTGATCGCGCTGTGCGAAGCTGGCCAACTATCAAAAATCCGCTGCTTCATCGTTGCGATATATGCCGCATCGACTACTTGCGTCGGTGCAGCGAACGCAATGCCATATTCGGCAAGGCGCTTGCTCAGTGCCTGACGGATTGTCGAGATGACGCCCATGCCCGACGGAACGCCGCTGGCCGGCGTAAAATCACCGGCGGCAGGATCGGCGAACACCGCCGCCAGCACCTGAATGCTTGGATATTTGTTGCCGTCATTGGCTGCGCCCGTCGTCGCGTTGGCGAAGATGTTGGCATATTCGTTGGTGTAGGACCGGATCGTGTATTTGTCGGGGCGCGGGTGGAACAGATTGTCCTGCACCGAATGAAGGATGGAGTCGCGCTTGGTAATTTCGCCTGCCGCTTCGGCGACGCGCGAGTTGAAGTAGAAGGAATTGCGCGAGAAGCGGACTTTGCCGACCGTCCTCCCGATCCCGTTGAGCCCGACGCCGCCCTTGCCATTATAGGCTAGGATGTTGTTTTCGACCCCTACCCGGTTGCGAAAGGTGCCGGGCGAAACGTCGGTTACCCCCTCGTTCTGAAGAAACATGCCGGCACCCTCGTCGAGCTCGAGGCTGACAAATCCCTTCGCGAAAACATGCGATATGATGAGTTGCTGGTTTCCGAAAACGAGATTGCCCGAGTAGATTACGGTTTCGACGTTTTCATTCGCAGGATCGGAGGTGGCCATCGATACCGACGAAACGCCGTTGGTCCCGGAGATTGTCCACCACGCATTGTTGTAGACGATATTGTCCTCGATATTCAGGAACTCCATGTTGCGGTTGTTGACGCCGCCGCCGGGGAAGTCGTGGATCACATTGCCCCGGATGGTCAAATGGTCGCTGCCGTTGTTCTGTATGCCGCCGCCGGTAATCCGCCGTGCGGCATCGCCGTCGGTCCACCACAATGACATGACCGTATCAAAGTCGAGCGACTGTGCTCCGCCGACAATCTCGAAGCCCTCGATCCGCCAGTAAGGCGCATTCGCTATCGCGATGGCGGTCACGTCGCTCCGCAGCTTGGCATATTCGTTGCCGAAGGGGCGGAGTGTGATTGGCTGCGTCGCGGTGCCCGCGCGCGTGATCCTGACCAGACTAGACTCGGCTCGCGATCCCCATGACTGGCCATATTCGCTGTTTTGATACTCGCCGCCGCGCACGAAGATCGTCTGGCCGGGATTGACCGATTGCACCGCCTTCTTCAGCGTCCGGAACGGGCTGGTTGCGGTGCCGGTATTGCTGTCGGCGCCGCCCGGCGCAACGTAGATGCCCGCAGGATCAGCCGCGCCCGCGCTGACGGTCACGGTGAAGTTACGATTCTGGCTTTGCGAGCCGTTGGTCACGGTCGCGCTAACGGCAAAGGCGCCGGTCTGCGCCGCCATCGGCGTCCAACGCAGTTCGCCCGATTTCGGCTGGATTACCATCCCCTCGGGGACTGCGCTCGTGAAGCTCCAGGTCACCGGGCCCGTCAGCGAGGTCGACAGCTTGCAGTCGACGGGCGCATTGGTCGTAACTGTCACCGTGCAGGATGGCGCCGACAGCGCACTGGTTTCGCCGCCCGCTGCGGGGGGCGTCGCCGTGATCGTCACCAGTGGCGGCGCGCCGTCACCGCCTCCGCCGCATGCCGAAAGCGCCGTTGTCGACGCCAGAATCGTCGGCGTCAAAAGCTTCCAATTGCGCATCATTGCCTCTCCCTGTCTGCCCCAGTGCAAATTTCTCTACCTCGGTCCGGTCGTCTGTTCCGATATCCCGACCTTGAAGGTCCATTCGAACGCCTCGCCAGGGGCGAGCCGCACGGCGCCATCGCCCGTTGCCAGCGCGTTCTGCTTGCCCCACCAGGGTTCGGGACTGAAAAAGCCCTTCTCAACGTCGCCCCACATGTTGAAAGCAACCGGCTCGCCGACAGGCGCCTTGCTGCCGCTATGGTCGATCGTGATCGACAGGCCGTCGCCGAAGTCGAGGCGCGCCGATGCCAGCTCGCGATAGCCCGCCAGCGGGACCGCGGGTCCATTGCTGAACGGGATGAGGCTCGAATGGTCGAGCGGCGCGATCGCCTCCGCTTCGCCCGTGGGTCGCGCTTGTCCATCGAGGAGCAGGCGGCGTGTCGCTGCGCTCGTCAGCGTTGCGCCGGTAGGTGGCAGCCTAAAGGCGATATGGTTTCCGAGCGCGAATGGCATCGGATCGCTGTTTTCCGGCGCGGAGCGGATATTGTGCTCCACGGACAGCGTCGCGCCCCGCAGCACGTAGCGGATCCGGAAGCGAAAGCCGAAGGGGTAGAATTTGCGCGTTGCCGCATCGTCGAAGAGTTCGAGCGTGACGCTTGCCTCGGCGGCGTCGCGGCTCGTCTCGACGACACGCCACGGCAGCGCGCGCGCAAAGCCGTGGAGTGGCATCGGATAGACCTTGCCTTGCCACAGCCAGCCGCGCTGCGGCTTTTGTCCCTTAGTATCGGGCAGGTAAGTGCGCCCGGTCGCTGGCCACAGGATCGGTGCCTTGCCTTCGAAGCCATCGGCGGCGCAGAAACTGCCGCCGCGGTAAAGGAGTTCGCGGTCCTGTCCGCCGTCGCGAAGGCGGAGCGACACCATCTCGCCACCAGCGCCCGGCGCGATTGTCGCGCTTAAAAGGCTGTGGGCGCTTTCGAGCGTCAACAAATCGGCAGGCGCCTCGGCCGGGCAGGTGTCGGCGCCTTCTCGTGCGGTCGCGACTGCCGGATGGCAGAATAGGAGCGCGGCGGCGGCGACGGCGGGACGAGGGCTCGCCATGGGTCCAGACCTCAGTCCTCGTCCTGCTCGCGGGCGGTTTCCTTGCCTTTCGCGGCGCGCCGCTGTTCCCTGCGCGCGGCCTTCTTGTCCGCGTTTCCTCCGCGTCCGAGCTGCGGCTTGACTGCATCAATCGATGCGAGCCACCCATCGATCTGCTGGCGCATCGTCGTGGCGCGCTTTGGATCGCTGGCCGCCAGATCCTTGGTTTCTCCGGGATCCGCGGCGAGATTGAAGAGCTCGTCCTTCTTTGAAGGATCATAATTGCGCACCAGCTTCCAGTCGCCGACACGCACGGCGCCCGCCGCAGTGTCGCCGGTCTGGTTGGGACGCGGGCGCGGGCTGTACCAATAGGTCGCGCGCGCAAGGTCGCCCTTGCCGCCCGTCAGCAGTGGCAAGTATGGCACGCCATCGACATGCGATTTGGGTTGCAAAGCCGCGCCGGCCATCCCGAGCCACGACGGATAGTGATCGGTGTTGTTGACGAAGGCCGCGCTGTGGCTGCCGGGCTTGGTGTGGCCCGGCCACAGGACGATCATCGGCACCCGCGTGCCGCCATCATAGACATGGCCCTTGCCCGCGCGCAGCGGCAGGTTGCTGGTCGCGACTTCGCGGCTGCCGCCCGCGCCGCGATTGCTGAGCCCGCCATGGTCGGAAGTGAAGACGATAATCGTATTGTCGGCGATCCCCATCCGGCTCAGTGCCGCGCGCAATTTGGCGACGCTATCGTCCATGCTCGCGATCATCGCGGCATAGGTGGAATTGTCCTGATATTTCTTGGTCTCGCCGTCGCGCGCCAGATAGGCGTCGGCTTTTGCGCCGCCCATCGCGGCCAGCTTCTTCGTGAACTTTGCGCGATATTCTGCCTTGGCCTGCAGCGGCGTGTGCACGGCATAGTGCGACAGATAGGCGAAGAAGGGCTGACCCGGCTTCGCCTTATTGTGCGCCTCGATCAGGCGGATCGTTTCGTCCGTCAGCCGGTCGGTCAGATATTCGCCTTGTGCTCCTTTTTCGAGCCCCGGACCCATCGTGCGGCCTTTCTCGGCGCCATAGGGGAAGAAGTGCGATCCAGGAGCACCCGCAGACCCGCCGCCGATGTTGATGTCGAAACCTTGGGCGTCGGGCATCGCGTCGGGCGTCTTGCCAAGATGCCACTTGCCGACGAAAAAGGTTGCGTAGCCTGCGGCCTTCAGCGCTTCGGCGACGGTGACTTCCGACGGCGCCATGGCTTCACCGCCCGTGCCGCCGGGTATCTGCGCACGCGCGGGATTGCGGCCAGTCATCAGCGCATAGCGCGACGGCGTGCAGCGTGGATAGGCGACATGGGCATTGTCGAAGCGCATGCCATCCTGCGCCAGCTTGTCGATCGCGGGAGTCTCGTAAAAGGTCGAGCCCGCATAGCCGACATCGCGCGCGCCCAGATCGTCCATCAGGATGACGAGAATATTGGGCCGCTGCGCCGCCTTTTTGTCGGTCGGAGCGGATTTGGCGGTCACCGCAGGCGCAACAGCGAGCGTCGATGCACCGGCGAGGGCGAGCATGGACGCGGCAAGCAGGGCGCGACGACAGGAGAAGAGGGTCGGCATCGGTCAATTGCTCCAGTGATGATGGCGGGTGGTTAGCAGGGCGAGCCTGACGGGGAGGTGAAGGCTGCGGATCACGGCGCGTCTCCTCGCACCCGTCGCGCACCCCTTTGGGGTGGCTTCTTCTTCGCGGGCGTCGGCTTGCCAGCGTCACCCGCCGCGTTGGGCGGCAGCGCGGCGCGCCACGCCGCATAACGGTCGTTCATCGCGCCATAGACACCAGGATTGGCGGCGGCGAGATTGCGGCTTTCTGCTGGATCGGTGCTGAGGTCGAAGAGGCGCGGCGTGCCGCCGTCCTCAATCAGCAGTTTCCACTTGCCGCGCCGGACCGCCCCTGAATCGATACAGCCCTTGCCCGGTTTGCACGCCCGACCGGCCCAATAAAGGTCGCGTTCCGGCAACATCTGCGACGCGATCATTAGCGGCGCTAGGTCGGCACCGTCGACCGGTACGGCCGAGGTGGGGATGGTCGCGCCCGCAATGTCGGCCAAGGTGCGGTAGAGATCGACGGTGACGACCGGTTCGTCGTTCACCTGCCCCGGCGCGATCCGCGCTGGCCAGCTGATCAAAAAGGGTTCGCGGACACCGCCTTCGCGGAATGTTCCCTTGGCGCCGCTGAGCTTGCCGGTGGCGCCGAGCGTCAGTTTTGGCCAGCCGGGCTGATACCCCTCAAAGCCCGACTTCGCGGGGCCATTGTCGCTGGCGAAGATCACGATCGTATTCTGGTCGAGCCCACGTGCCGCCAGTTCCTTGCGCACGCGCCCGACACCTTCATCGAGTGCAAGCAGCATGGCGGCATAGAGACGCTTCGGCTCGCTATCGAGATGCGCCACGCGGTCGCGGAATCGCTCCGCGGCTTCGAGCGGGCTGTGCGGCGCATTATAGGCAAGATACAGGAAAAAGGGTTTCGCGCGGTCGTGACGACCGATGAAATTCACGGCTTCTTCGGTCAGCTTGTCGGTCAGGTAGAGATGGTCCGGGCGCGAGGCGTCCCATTTCCCCGAGTCGCCGCCTTCTGCACCCCAGCCCGATCCAACCCCGATGTAACGGCCATCGGCTTCGGGCCAATAGCGACCGCCCCAGATCATCTTGTCGCTGACATGCTCGACCGATTTTTTGGGGTCATTGGGCAAGTTCCATTTTCCGATTGCCGCGGTGGTATAGCCCGCACTGCCCAGCACGGCGGGCAAAAGCCGTTCGTCGGGTATTTGCACCTTGCTCGTGTCCGGGTTCCACTGCGCCCCATAACGCGCGGGAAAGGCTCCAGTCAGCAGAGCGACCCGGCTGGGGCCGCACACCGGGGCTGCGGAATAACCATTGGTGAAGCGAACGCCCGAGGCGGCGAGCGCGTCGAGATGGGGGGTTGCCACCCAAGCGCCCGCGTTGTTGGCGCCGAGGTCGCCATAGGCCATGTCGTCGGCATATATGAGCACGATGTTGGGACGGGAAGGCGCGTCGTCGGCCTTTGCTGGCGCCACGAAAAATACGGCGATCGCTACGGCCCAAGCCGGAAAGCGGACCCCTGTCCAACGCATCGCCAATCTCCCTTGATCTGCTCCGAATCTCCTGTTCGGCCTATGCTGATAATGATAATATTGTCATTCTCTGTCAATATTGTCATAAGCGGTTCGAAGGGAGCTTGGTGCCACGCCGGTTGTGGGTCCGTAATCCCTTGAATTGTGCGATAATAGAGGCCGGTGACACACGAATCACCCGCCCTAGGGGAGAGGTAGAATGATCCGTACCACCGCCATGGTTCCGTCTGGCCGCACGAGGCTTGCACTCGCTGGCGTATCATCGCTCGCGGTCGCGCTGGCCGCTTTGCCAGCAGCCGCGCAGGACACGTCGGCAGTTGCGGATGAGCCGACAACCGAAGAAATCGTGGTCACCGGCATTCGCGCCTCGTTGGCGAACGCCGCGCGCGACAAGGAGCAGGCGGACCAGATCAAGGACGTGATCAGCGCGGAGGACATCGGCAAGCTGCCCGATACAAACGTCGCCGAAGCGATGCAGCGTATCACCGGCGTTCAGATCAACCGCGACTTTGGCGAAGGCTCGGAAATCGCGGTACGCGGCTTCGCGCAGAATCGCGTCGAGATCAACGGCCAGACCCAGATCGGGACCGACGCCGGCGGCGGTATCGCGTTCAACACCATCCCGTCGGAGGCCTTTTCGAAGATCGAGGTCGTGAAGACCCCTTCGGCGAGCGACATCGAAGGCTCGCTGGGCGCCACTGTCCGCTTCAACACACGCATGCCGCTGGACAACAAGGGCAAGCTGATCCTGTCGGGCAGTGCGCAGGCGCAATATGCCGAACGCGCTGACGCCTGGACACCGAATTTCAGCTTGCTCGCAAGCAAGGGTTGGTCGCTCGGCGACGGCGAGATGGGCATGTTGCTGAGCTACACCCGCAACAAGCGCAAATTGCGGCAGGACTTTTTCGACGTGCGCGGCTGGGAAGCCGTCAACGGCATCGGCCGCGACCTCGATGGCGATGGCGTCGTCGGCGAGGCGATCACGCGCGATCCCGACAGCGGCATCATCACCGACCTGCAGGATGGCGTGTATGTTCCGCTCCAGACCCGGCTGCGCGTCACCGAGCAGGTACGCGAACTGCAAAGCTGGACGGGCGCGATCCAGCTCCGGCCTTCGACGCGCTTCGAATTCTATATCAACGGCACCTACAGCAAGAGCAAGGCATCGGACGAGAGTCATCAGGTCGTCGCCAATCTGACGAACGCGATCACGCCGGATACCCTGAACAGGGGCAGCAGCATGCTGGGGCCGCAATATTCGAACCGCGCGGGGCTGCTCGTCTCGCCCGATCATACGGTCCTTCAAGGTTTCACCGGTTTTTTCAATCAGCAGGGCCGGGCGCAGGGCATTCAATTCAACCTTGCGGGCGCATCGAATCCGCCGCAGCAAGATGTGTTGTCGCTGCAGACCGGCATCAAATGGGATGCGACGGATCGCCTGCACGTGGAATCGCAATTCTCCTTTGCGTCAGGCAAACAATATAACCAGTTCATCAACACGACGAGCGGGATCGGCTCCACTGCCGCCGATCGCCCCTTCTTCTTCTTCGACTATACAACCGGGACCGATATTCCGACGATCGTTCCGCTGCAATCGCTGGTCAACGGCCAGCGCGTTACGGGATTTCGCGACGATGCGCGCTTCGATTTCGGCCGGCTCGCAACCTATAATCTGGCGAACATCGCGATCAACCGCGACCGCCAGCGCACGCGCGAAACCGCCGCGCGGATCGACCTGACCTATGAGGTCGATTCGGGACCGATCAAGTCGGTCGAGGTCGGCGGGCGCCATGCACATTATCGCGGCTATCGTTCGCGGATGCGCGCGCGCGACGCGGCCGGCGCTGCCGACGGCACGCTTGGCGGCATGCTTTATCCTGCGCTCGACACCGCCGAACCCGGCCTGATTGTCGGCTTGCCGTTCGATGACCTGCTCGACGGCGCAACGGGCGATTTCCAGCGCTTCTGGTTCAACCCCGACGCCGGCTATCTGAACGAAAACCTTGATCGATTGCAGGAGAAATATGGCTTCGTCTTCGCGCCGGAGGCGTCCTATGGCTTCGATGTCACCCGCAAGGATCAGGCACTTTATGCCAAGATGAACCTCGAGGCCGACCTTGGTGGCCTGACCGTGTTCGGTAACGCGGGGCTGCGCTGGATCCACACCGAACAAGTTGCGACTGGCGTCATTCCGGGCGGCACGCAGGGCGCGAACACGCTTGATGCCGTGACCATCAACAACAACTATTCGAAGTTGCTGCCAAGCATGAATTTGACGTTTGAGCCGATGAATCGCCTCTATGTGCGCCTCGCGGCAGCGAAATCGATCGCGCGGCCGTCGCTGCTTGATTCGGCGCCGACGATCATCATCAGCGATTCGTTCGACCGGGCGCAAGGTGGCAATGCGTCACTTGAACCGCAGGAGGTCCGGCAATTCGACGTGTCGATCGAGAAATATTTCGGGAAATCGAACCTGATCTCGGCCGCGTTCTTCTACAAGGATTTCATCCAGCGTATCGAAAAGGGCATCACCGAAAAGTGCCTGCCCACGCCTCCCGGCGGGTTGGAGACGACGCCGGGCAACGACACCTGTCTTGTCGGGCAGGATCTCACCCGCCTCGAACAGCCGCTCAATGTTGGCGGTGCGAAGGTGAAGGGATTCGAGCTCGGCTGGCAGCAGAGCCTCGACTTCCTGCCGTCGCCGCTCGACGGGCTCGGCTTTATCGCCAACTACACCTATGTCGACGCGAGCGGCGGTGGGATCAGCGCAGGCGGTACGGTGCTGCCGGTGCAGGATTTGTCGAAGCACAGCTACAACCTCATCGGTTACTTCGAGAAATGGGGCTTCCAGGCGCGTGCGGCGTATAATTGGCGCAGCAAATTCTACGACGAGCGCACCGACACCAATCAGGCGTCGTTCGCGAAGGCCTATGGTCAGCTCGACGCCTCGATCAGCTATGACATCACGCCGAACATCAGTGTCAGCGTCGAAGGGTTGAACCTGCTCAACGAACCCGAGCTTCGCTATCAGGAGATCGCGGAACGACTGCTGTCGTATCGCGTCAACGACCGCCGTATCCTGTTCGGTATCCGCATCAAAAACTGATACCCCCCAGCCGGCTTCGACGGTCGCAGCGGAGCCGGCATAAACGGAAAGGGGCCGGGGATCATGGTGATCCCCGGCCCCTTTTCTTTTGTCCGTCCGAAGCGGTGTGTTATTCGGCTTCGCCGGCGCTTGCCGACGGTTTGGCGGCCTCCGCGCCGGCCTGCATTTCGGCCAGGCTGACCATGCCGTTCGCATCGGTGTCGAGCCGCTTGATAAAGCGCTTCACCTTTTTCTCTTCGGCAAGCGACGGGTCACCTTTTTTTTCGGCCCGCACCTTCAGCATCGCGGTGACTTCGCTCTCGTTGAGCTGGCCGTCGCTGTTCGCGTCGAACTTGGCGAACATCTTGGCGCGCCCGTCCTGGGCATGAGCAGGCGCGGCGGCAAGGCCGATGGCGATGGCGGCAATGATCAATTTTCGCATAAGAAATCCTCTACTTAGTCCCGTTGATGTGGCCATTTGATCTTGGGCAGGGTGAACCCTGCCTGTCCGATCATCGGGCGTCGGCGGCTGGGAATTCGACCGGCTGGTCGTCGACCAGACCCGTCACCTGACCGTCGCGCACGACAAAGCGGAACTTCATTCCGTCGCTGCGCTTGCCGCGGATAATCCGGGTCTCGCCGCGCTGGAAATCGACGACACGATAGCGCTGGCCGTCGTGCTCGAAAAAGGTCGGGGCAGGGACGGGTACCGCTTGCGCGGTGACCGCCGAAAGAAGCAGGGTGGGGAGGCTGGCAATCATGGATTTTCTCCTTGTTCATGACTGCCTCGCCCTTACCAGTTTCATCCCCGCATCTGATGCCAATCCTGTACGAATTTGTCGCAGAATGTAGCGGGGTACGCGGCATTTTCGTGCCTTAGCGCGCGACCCGTTCGCGCACGGGTTTCCAGCCACCTTTGCGGATGGCCTCAAGCTCGACGGCCGCGCTCTTGTACGCGGCGTCGCTGACGCGGTTGACGCTCTCGGTCGGGTCCTTTTGCAGGTCATAGAGCTCGGCGCGCACCAGCTTCCCGGTGGCGGTGACCCAGCCGGTGTAGCGATAACGATCGGTGCGCACCGTATAGCCCGTCAGCGCGCCATTGCCTTCGGTGAGGCCGCCGCTGCGGCCATATTGCGCAAAGGCAGCCTGCTTCCATGCGCGGCCCGGCTGTTCGAGCACCGGCACCATCGACAAGCCTTCGAGGTTGGCAGGCGCTGAAAGTCCTGCGAGCTCGGCGAGGGTCGGATAGATGTCGACGGTTTCGACCAGCGCCTTCGTGCGGCTGCCCGCGCGGGTTTCGCTAGGCGCGCGGATAATCAGCGGGATCTGGATGTCGATATTGGCGGTGCTGTGTTTCGACCATTTCGCATGGTCGCCGAGCTTGAAACCATGATCGCCCCACAGCACGACGATGGTGTTGTCGTCGAGCCCATTGCGCTTGAGTGCGGTCATCAGATCGCCGACGAGATCGTCGGCATAGCTGACGGCGGCCAGATAGCCCCAGCGCAGCTCGTCAGCCTTGTCCTTTGGCATGTCGGGCTGGAAGGACTTGGTATCGGGATAATTCCACACTTCGTAGGCGACGAGCGCCCACGGCGGCGCACCTTTCTGTCCTTCGGGGTTGATCGGGGCGGGGACACGGGCAGGCGTGTATCGGTCCCAATCTTTGTTTGGCGAAATGAACGGCAGGTGAGGACGATGGATACCCACCGCCATGAAGAATGGTTCGCCGCTCTTCGCAAGCTTTGGTAATTGATCGAGCGCATAATTGACGTTGATCGTGTCGGGCAGTTCATCGCCATTTGCGGCGCGGCCGACCGCCACCTTTTCCTGGCCCTCCTTGCGCTTTTGGCGCTGAAAGACCTTTTCCATATCGGGTTTTCGGTCCGTCCAGCCGTCGGCGTTGTCGTCGGTATGGTGATATATTTTGCCATAGCCGTACGTGCCATAACCGGCACGTTTGAACAGGTCCGTCAGCGTCACGGCGTCGGGAACTGCCTTGTCGACGGGGGTTTGCAGATCTTGAATGCCGGTTGTGTCCGGGCGGAGGCCAGTCATCAGCGCAGCGCGCGATGGGGCGCACACCGCCTGACTGACAAAGGCGTTTTCGAACACCATGCCCGATTTGCCGAGCGCGTCGATATTTGGTGTTTGCGCCGTCGGGTGGCCATAGATGCCAAGATCGGGGCGCAGGTCGTCGATCATGATAAACAGGACATTGGGCTTGCTATTGGCCTTGGGGGCGGGCGCCTGTTCGGTCGCCGCGGCGGGCGTCGGCGCGGCGGCGGTGCCGGTCAATGTGCACGCCGCAAGGGCGAGGCCGACGGTGGCCAGCGACGTCGAACGCAGCAGGGGAAGCAATCCAGACATACTCATCCATATCCCAGTTTTTTCTTGACTAGCCGGAGCATTCCCTAAATAGACAACATTGTCAATCGCGCAATTGTCGCAGTTTTGTCGCAAAACTACGGATGCGCCAAGCCGGACCACCGGCAAAGGGAGACTATGATGGCCAAAGGTTTTCGCCCCTCGCTCAGGGCTCTCGCAATGCTGCCGTTGGGCGTGGTCGGTTGCTCGGCGGCGGCAGTCGCCGGCGATGCAGCGGCGAAGCCTGCACGCCTTCCGGCGAGCGAGGTCCAGCTCGACATCAAGAACTGGCCGGTGATCGGCTCGGCGGTTCCGCAAGGCCCGCGCGCGAAGACCGAGAAGCGAATCGACGCGATCCTGAAGCGGATGAGCGTCGAGGAAAAAGTCGGCCAGCTGCTCCAGCCCGAGATCATGAATATCACACCCGAAGAGGTGAAGAAATATCATATCGGGTCGGTGCTGAATGGCGGCAATGGCCGTCCTAATAAGGATATGTACGCACCTGCGGCGGAGTGGTTGAAACTCGCCGACGCTTTCTGGACGGCATCGACCGACAAGGCGGACGGCGGCGTCGGGGTGCCGATCATATGGGGCATCGATTCGGTCCACGGCAACAATTCGGTGTTCGGCGGAACGATCTTTCCGCACAATATCGGACTCGGCGCCGCGAACGATCCGAAGCTGATGGTCGAAATCGGTCGCGTCACCGCGGTCGAAAGCGCCGCGATCGGCACCGACTGGACCTTTGCGCCGGCGCTGTCGATCCCGCGTGATGACCGCTGGGGCCGCACCTATGAAGGCTATTCGGAAGACCCGGCGATCGCGGGTGTTCTCGGCGCTGCTTACACCAAGGGGCTGCAGGGCGATCCCCAGGGCAGATTTTTCCCGGCGGGCTCGGTCATCGCGACCGCCAAGCATTTCGTTGCCGACGGCGGGACGCAGAACGGGCGCGACCAGGGCGACGCCGTGGCCGGTGAAACCGAACTGCGCGACATTCACTTTGCGCCCTACGTCCCGACGCTGCAGGCTGGCGCACAGACGATCATGGCGTCCTATTCGAAATGGAACGGCGTGCGCATGCATGGCCATGGCCCGCTTCTGACCTCGATGCTCAAGGATCATGGCGGCTTTGACGGTTTCGTCGTCGGCGATTTCAATGGGCATGCGCTGATCCCGGGCTGTACCAACGGCAATTGCCCCGATGCACTGCTCGCGGGCGTCGACATGTATATGATCCCGGTCGACTGGAAGCCGCTCTACGAAAATCTGGTCAAGCAGGTGAGGGACGGGACAATCCCGATTGCGCGGCTCGACGATGCCGTGCGCCGCATTCTGCGCGTCAAGGAGCGTGCCGGGCTATTCGATGCGCCCAAGCCCTCGGCACGCGCTTTTGCCGGGCAGCAACATATCGGTACCGCCGAGCACCGCGAGGTTGCGCGCCGCGCGGCGCGGCAGTCGATGGTTCTGCTGAAGGACGATCCCAAAATCCTGCCTTTCCCCGCCAACTCCAAGGTCCTCGTGGCCGGTGCGGGCGCCGACAATGTCCCGATGATGGTCGGCGGCTGGTCGATGAACTGGCAGGGCACCGGGCTTTCGAACAAGGATTTTCCGGGCTCAACGAGCGTTTATGCCGGGCTCAAGGCGGCGCTCAACGCGAACGGCGGTTCGGCGACGCTGAGCCGCGACGGCAGCTTCACGGCCAAGCCTGATTATGCCGTCGTGGTATTCGGTGAGACGCCCTATGCCGAATATCAGGGTGACCGCGAAAGCGTGATCTACAAACCTGCCGACAGCGATCCCGACCTTGCGACGATCCGCAGGCTGAAGGCGGCGGGCATTCCGACGATCGGCGTCTTCCTGAGCGGTCGGCCGCTGTGGATCAACCCGCAGCTGAACGCGAGCGACGCGATGATCGCGGCCTTCCTGCCGGGCACCGAAGGCGGGCGCGCCGTCGCCGACTTGGTCGTCGGCAGTGCTGACGGTCGCGCTGTACACGACTTCACCGGGCGCCTGTCCTTCTCTTGGCCCAAGCTCGCGAGCCAGAACGCGCTCAACAAGGGCGAAAAGGGCTATGACCCACTGTTCCCGGTTGGCTACGGCCTGTCACTTGCAAGCCGCAAGCCTCTGGCGAAGCTGGGCGAGGACCCAGGCATATCGGCCGATATGCTGCGTGCGGCGAGCAACGGCATCTTTTTCAACGAAGGCCGCGCAATCGCGCCGTGGCGTGTTTATCTTGGCGACAGCGCCGAAGCGCGGCTGAAGACCGAAGGCGACCGCTATGTTACTAGCCGCACCGGCGCGATCAGCTTTGAAAGCGCCGACCGCAACCGGCAGGAAGATACGAAGATCGCGCGCTGGTCGGGCAAGGGCATCGGAAAGATGTTCGTCCTCGGTTACAACGACGTCGATATGTCCAAGCGCGTCGCCGAAGATGAGTCGGTTGTTCTGTCGGTGTCGATGCTCGAAGCGCCTGCGGCCAAAGTCACCGCGAGCTTCGGCACGGTGCCGAAGAATGGCAGCGTCGATCTGACGCCGCTGCTCAAGCAGCTGACGGTCGATCAATGGGAAGAAATCAGCATCCCGCTGAAATGTTTTGCGGGCGGCAATGTCGATTTTTCGAAGGTCGACATGCCGCTGATGCTTGCCACCGACGGCCGCTTCGCTATCCAGCTTGCTAATCTGGGCCTTGGCCCGGCACGCGGACGAAAATTGTCCTGCTGATGCGAAGGGGAGTCATGTCCGACGGGGCGAGCAGCCAGACCCAAGTGCGTCGTTCGACGATCACCGATGTCGCGCGCCTCGCGGACGTGTCGATCAAGACGGTGTCGCGCGTCGTTCGGCAGGAACCCAATGTCAGCGAGGAAACGCGCAAAGCGGTCCGCGCCGCGATCGAGCAACTCAACTATCGCCCGACGATCTCGGCGCGCAGCACCACCGGATCGCGCTCGTTCATGCTCGGGCTCGTGTTCGACAACCCGAACCCCAGCTACACTTTTGACCTGCTCATCGGCGCGCAGCAGGCGGTGAAGGAACAGGGCTATCAGCTCGTGTTCGAGCCGCTGGAACGCAACGGCAAGGGGCTCGGCGCCGCGATCACCCAGCTGGTCATCCAGGGCAATCTCGACGGAGTCATCGTGCCGCCGCCCTTGTGTGACGACCCGTCGGTCCTTGCGGCGCTGTCAAAGCTCAATCGGCCTTTCGCGCGCATCTCGCCGAGCCGCGAGCTGACGCTGGGCTTCGGTGTCTCGATGGACGACCGCAGCGCTGCGCGCGCAATGACGCGCCACCTGATCGAACTCGGGCATAATCGCATCGGTTTCATCAAGGGGCGGGCGGGCACTGCGACGACGCAGAACCGGCTGCAGGGCTATGCCGATGCGCTGGCTGCGGCAGGTATCGCGTTCGACGAGGAACTCGTCGAGCAGGGCGATTTCCAGATGCGATCGGGGCTGCTTTGCGCCGACTCACTGCTTTCGCTCGCCAAGCCACCGACGGCGATTTTCGCGAGCAACGACGATATGGCAGCTGGGGCGCTGATCGCGGTGCAGCGCCGCGGGCATTCGGTGCCAAATGACATATCGGTCGCGGGTTTCGACGATGCGGCGACGGCGTCGGCGATGTGGCCGCCGCTGACCACGATTCGCCAGCCCGTGGCCGAAATGGCCGCCACCGCAGCGCGCAAGGTCATCGAATATCAGCGCGACCCCGAAGGCTCGATGCTCGACAGCGTCGAACTCGACTATGAGCTGGTCGTGCGCGAATCGACGGGTCCGTCGCCGCGCGCCAAGTGAATTACCGGCTGGGGACTGCCGGGCGGATTACGCTCCTCGCCATCTTCCTGACCTGGGGCGTCGTGGGCGTCCTCGTCCGCATGACCGTGCCGCATTTCAAGGCGGCGTTCGACCTCGGTTACCGCGATGCCTTGCTCGTCCAGTCAGCCTTTTTCATGACCTATTTCCTGTTCTCGCGGGTGGGCGGAGCGATCACTGCGCGGATCGGCTTCCGCAACGGCGCGATGCTGGGGTTGGTCCTGATGGGGCTCGGCGCGCTGGGGCTCGCTGCGGCAACCTACGCTGGCGAGTTCGTCGCGTTATTGCCGTCGATCTTCGTGCTCGCGAGCGGCGTGACTTTGCTTCAGGTATCGGCGAACCCACTCGCTGCCGTCGAGGGACATTTGCGCAGTGCGTCGGGCAATCTTACCTTCGCACAGGGGTTCAATTCACTAGGCACCGTCGCCGCGCCGCTGATCGCGGGCATCGCGTTCCTGGGCACGCCCGACAGCGCGCTGGAGCCGGTCCGCGGTCTATTTGTGGGGGTCGCAGCCTTTGTTCTGGCGCTGGCTTTGCTCGCGCGGTTGACGCTGCGCGAAAATGACGCGGCACAGTCGCCGCGGCCGGAGGAGCCCGGGCGGAAGCTGGGATCGGTCGAGACGGTGCGCCTTCGTGCCGGGGTTGCGGCGATCTTCCTGTATGTCGGCGCCGAAGTTGCGATAACGACGACGCTCGTCAACTTCCTGGAAGAAGAACTCGCGATTTTGCGCGATGCGGCGGCGGCGCTGGTGGCGCTGTTCTGGCTGGGGATGCTCGCGGGCCGCTTCGCCGCGGTACCCGTGCTGCTGCGCTTCGAGCGCGAAAAGGTGCTTGCCGCGACCGCGCTTGTCGCCGCGCTGCTTTGCCTCACCGCCGGGGTAGCCGGCGGCACCGCCGCCGCGATCGCGATCCTCGCGGTCGGGCTGTTCAGCGGGCCCCAGTTTCCGACGGTCTTCGCGATCGCCAGCGCTGATCTCGAGCCGCCAGCGCGGGCGAAAGCCGCCGGCTGGCTGTGCACCGGCATTGTTGGTGGCGGGATCGTGCCGCTGCTGTACGGCGAGGTCGCCGACCGCTTCTCGCTCGCTGCGGCGCTTTGGGTGCCGGCACTCTGCTTTGTCGGGATCGCCCTTTTCGCGCTGCTCTATGGGCGCGCGCTCAGCACGCCGACGCCTTCGCAGGATCGACCGTGATCGCCTCGCTCGACTTATAGCCATAGCGGATCGCGCGGGTGGTAAAGGGCGCAGCAACCACCAGCGGCGTGGCATAAAGATTGGTCTTGCCCTCTGGCCCACCCCAGCCGATCGACGCGCCGGGAGTAGGCGAGGCAAGGCGAAGTTTGCCACTCGACAGGCGGCACGCCAATACGGGGGCAGTGACGGGCTGCTTGCCGTCAGGCCACATGCGCGCGGTCATTACCGCCTCGCTAACGCGACCTTGGTCGCCGCTCGCGGCAATCCAGCGTTCGAGCTTCACCGACAGTCGCTTTTTCACCGCGGTAAAGCGCGGATCGCTGACAAGGTTCGCCACCTCGTCAGGATCGGCTTCGGTGTCGAACAGCATCTCGCGCGGCGCAGAGCCTTCGATATAGGATCGTTGGAGCGGCGTGAGGGTGCCCGCCGCGAGCAGGCGGCGCCATTCGCGCATGATCGGATTGACGTTCTGATAGGCGAGCGACGGGATCACCGGCAGATCCGAATAATAGCGGATATAGTGATAGCGCGCTTCGCGTACGCCACGGAAGCGCTGCGGCACCTCGTCGAAGCGGTCGCCGCCCATATAGACGGCGTCGGGCGCCTTGCCGCCAAACAGGTCGCGGCCCTGAATCCATTTCGGCACCGGCGCCTGCGCCCAGCGGAGGAAGGTCGGGGCGAGGTCGATGGCGCTCACCAAGTCCCCGCGTACCGTCCCCGCGCCGCGCTTGTCTGGGAAGCGAACGATCAACGGAATGCGCGTGCCGCTGTCGAAGATCGAGCGCTTGCCGCGCGGCAGCCCGTCGCCATGGTCGGTCATGAAGATGATGATGCTGTCGTCGAACCGCCCCTCGGCGCGCAGGCGATCGAGCAAACGGCCGACCTCTGCGTCCATCGCGCGCACATTGTCATATTGGCGCGCAATATTGGCGCGGACAACCGGCGTATCTGGAAAATAGGCGGGGACGCTCACGGTTGCGGGATCAGTCGGTGCGAAGGCCTTTTCGGTGTCGAGCCGGGCGTTCTGCTTCATGACGTTGGCGACCAAGGGGTGCAGTTTCGTATCGGTATCCAGCGGCCACGTCCGGCTTTCGTGCGTGTGTTCGTGGTTGATCATCAAGAAGAAGGGCTGGCCCGGCGCGCGTGCGTTCCATTCGGCTTGGTCGCGGTTCTGGTCCCACACGGTGAAAGGATCGCCGAACTGGTAATCGGTCTTCTGGTCGTTGACAGTGTAATAGCCCGCGGCGCGCAGCAACTCGGGAAAGGCCTTCACCTCGGCGGGCGGTACCGCCTCATAGGGGAAGCCCTCCGTCATCTTCGCGCCATAGTCGCGGGTGCGCATATGCATCGTGCCGAGCGTTTCTTGGCTCACCCCGGTGATCAACGCCGAGCGCGACGGCGCACAGACGCCCGCGGTGGTAAAGGCGCGGGTAAAGCGCACGCCTTCGGCTGCGAGGCGGTCGATGTTGGGCGTGACCGCGACGCGGTCGCCATAAGCGCCGATGCGCGGGCTCAGATCCTCGGCGGTGATCAGGATGATGTTGGGCCGTATCTCTGCCGGAGCGACAGCGGCGGGCGGAACGGCTGCGCAACCCGCCAGCAGCAGCGGTGTTAGCGCCGCCAGTCCCGCCAGCGCGCGCGTCATTCGGACGTCCCTTCCTTTTTGCCGCCCTCGGTTTTCAGATTGTCGCGCAGGTCCGCCTCGTCGCCGTTGCGCATCCAGCGCTCGGGAAAATCGGCTGCTTTCGAGCCTTTGCGATTACGCAGCACCGCGCCCTCGCCGTTGCGCTCGGTGAAGGTAACGTAAGAGCGAGCATCTTCAGGGTCGAGTCCCGCGAACAGCGCCGCGCGCATCGTGCGGACGATGTTCTTGAGCGACGGGTCAGCGATCAGGTTGCGCATTTCCTTGGGGTCGTTCTGGAGGTCATAAAGCTCCTCGGTATCCCATACGCCGTGATACTGGATATATTTATAGCGGTCACCGCGCAGCGCGAAGGTTGTCGGCGTCTGGGGATAATTATATTCCCAATAATATTCGTAATTGAGCGCGTCGCGCCACTTGCCGACATGCGGACGCCCCATCAACTGGTCGGCGAAGCTCATCCCGTCGATCTTGGCATCGGTTCTGGCGCCGGCGAGCGCGAGGAAAGTCGGCGCGATGTCGATATTCGCGACGATGTCATCGACGACGCGCCCCTTGGCCATGCCGCCGCTGAAGGCGATCAGCGGCACGCGCATCGACTCTTCATAGGCGTGACGCTTGTCGATCAGGCCATGCTCGCCGAACATGAAGCCATTGTCGCCCATCATCATGATGATCGTGTTGTCGAGCAGACCCTGATCCTGGAGCTGCTTGATGATTGCACCGATCCCTTCGTCGACCGCGGCAAGCGTCTGGTTGTAACGCAGCTTGTAGTCCTTGATGTCGAGCGTCGAATGATAGGGGAAGTCGACGCCGTGCCAGCTGTTGCGCTGGTTCTGCACCCACATCGGCTTGCCGGCCCGGTTTTCGGGCGTGTCGGCCATCGATTCCGGGACCTTGATCGCATCGCGTGAATAGAGCGTCTTGTGGCGCTCGGCGGGAACGAAATCGGCGTGCACCGCCTTGTGCGACAGATAGAGGAAAAAGGGTTTCTTGCCGCTCTGCTGCTTCAGCCAGTCGAGCGCATATTGGTTGAGCTCGTCGGTGATATAGCCGCGCTGCTCGACGCGCTTGCCGTCGATGTTGAGCATGTGGCGCGGGCCGCCCTTGCCGTCGTTGGGAAGGTAATTGCCCTGGCCCTTGAAGCTGATCCAGTGGTTGAATCCCGGCTGCGGCGCGTCGGTGTGGCCGCCCATATGCCATTTGCCGATGAAGGCGGTAGCATAGCCGACCTGCTGCAGCGCTTGCGGGAAGAAGAAGGTACCGGCGCGGAACTTGATATTATTATCGGCGATCCCGTGGTTGTGCATATATTGCCCGGTCAGGATTGACGCGCGGCTCGGCGAGCAAAGCGCAGTCGTCGCGAAGGCGTTGCGGAAATGCACACCATCGCGCGCGATGCGGTCCATGTTCGGCGTCTTGATCGCGGGATCGAGGAACCCCATCGCGTCGAAGCGCTGGTCGTCGTTCAGGATGAAGATGATGTTCGGGGGCGCGGGCTTTGTGGCACCCTGCGCGGCAACCGGACCCGCAGGTGCGAGCAGCGTCAGTGCGCCGAACGCGAGCCCGATACGGACCACACGAAACATTGCCCGAGACTTTTTGTTTTCCATTTTCCTCACCCGTTTCGCGGCGGGAGGCGACGTTGTGACCGCGTCGCGACAGACCGCCTGTCATTCCATAAATGGCTGATTCGCAGTTATGACAATATTGACATCAGATAGCAACACGCCAATGTTGCGGCATGGCCGGCGCGTTGATTCGGCTGCGGGAGAGAAGAAAAATGCAAGACCAGACCCAAGTTCGGGCGCAGGGCGCATCGCCGACTGCGGCGGCATTCGCGGCGGTTACGGTACTGTTTTTCGCCTGGGGTTTCATCACGTCGCTGATCGATCCGCTGGTGGCCGCAGTGAAGGGCATTTTCACGCTGAGCGATGCCGAGGCGCAATTGTCTGCGTCGGCCTTTTTCATCGCCTACGGCCTCATATCCTTTCCCGCCGCCGCGCTGATCGCGCGCTTTCATTCGGTGCCGTCGATCCTGACCGCGCTGTCGACGATGGTCGCGGGCTGTCTCGTCATGCTCGCCGCGGCCAATCTTGCCGTCTATCCGCTCGTGCTCGCGGGGCTGTTCATCCTTGCGAGCGGGATCACCATCTTGCAGGTCGCTGCGAACCCGCTGGCCGCCGCGCTCGGCGACCCCAAGCACAGCCACTTCCGGCTGACCTTCAGCCAGACCTTCAACAGCTTCGGCACGTTTCTCGGCCCGTTGATCGGATCGCACCTGTTCCTCGAAGGGGTTGAGGTGAAGGAAGGCACCGTCGTCACCGACGCGGTGCGGAATCAGGCACTCGCGGGGATTGACGCGGCCTATTTCTGGATCTGCGGGCTGATCCTGGCGCTGTTGCTGTTCTTCTGGGTCAGTCGCCGCATCGTCAATGCCGCGGTCCCGCCCGCCCCAATTGGTGCGCGCGCGGGCATGGGTGAACTGATCGGAGAGGCCTTCTCGTCGCGTTGGGGGCTCCTCGGTGCCGCGGCGATATTCCTTTATGTCGGCGCCGAGGTTGCGATTGGCACGCAGATGACGCTGTTCCTCAACAGCGATGCCGTCTGGGGTCAGTCCGACGCGCCGTTCGCCGTGCCGCTGCTCGGCTGGTTCATGGGCAGCGACGGCGTTCCCGGCGTGTCGCTGCAGGAGGCCGGCAAGGCGGTCGCCTTTTACTGGGGCGGCGCGATGGTCGGCCGCGCTATCGGGGCGGTATTGCTTGCCCGTGTGTCGGCGGCCAAACTGCTCACCGCCTTTACCGCGATCGCTGCGTTGCTTTGCCTCTATGTCGCGCTTGTTGGCGGCGTGAGTGCAGGCTTTGTCGCGCTCGCCATCGGCCTGTTCAACTCGATCATGTTTCCCGTCATCTTCACGCTGACGCTCGAACGCTCGACCGCGCGCGCCGAGGCTACATCGGGGCTGCTCTGCACCGCCATCGTCGGCGGCGCGGCAATCCCCTATTTCGCAGGCCTTTTGTCCGACGTCGTCGGCTATGGCATGGCCCTTGTCCTCCCCGCCGCATGCTATGTCGCACTCTGCGCCTTTGCTATCGCCGCCGGACGCGCGCCGGCGCGGCAGGCGAGCGCAAGCGTATCGGTGCATTGATGCGGTGGTGCGTCGTTCAGCCCTCATTGTGCGTTAGCGTGCCAGTCTGGAGCCCAAGATGATCCGCTCGACACTTTTCTTGCTAAGTGCATCGGCGCTTGCCGCTACGCTGGCGGCATGCGGCGACGCAGAGGCGCCCGCCGACGATCGTGTCGTCGCGGCAGCCCCGCGCAAATGTCCAGTCATCGCCGATACTCCGCTGAAGCTCGCGGGTGGAACTTTCGAGATGGGTGAGGATGACGTCTATGAAGAAGAAGGGCCGGTGCGAAAGACGACGGTTGCTGGCTTCTGGATCGACCCGCACGAGGTCACCAATCGCCAGTTTGCTGAATTTGTGAAGGCGACCGGATATGTCACCGTCGCCGAAAAACCTGTCGATCCGAAACAATTTCAGGTTCCGGTTGAACAAATCCCTGCCGACATGCTGAAGGCCGGCTCAGCGGTCTTTACGCCGCCCGATATCCCATCGAACAATTATGCCGACTGGTGGAAATATGTCCCGGGTGCGAGTTGGAAAAAGCCCTATGGTCCGAACGGTCCAGACCAGGTCGCGAACGAGCCGGTCGTGCATCTCGCGTGGGATGACATGGTCGCTTATGCCAAATGGGCGGGCGGGCGGATCCCGACCGAGGCCGAATGGGAATATGCCGCGAGCGCAGGGAAACGGTCGAAGAATGTCCAGCCCACGGAAGCGAACAGCTGGCAGGGTGCCTTCCCGAACTACAATGCCGAAAGCGACGGGTTCAAGGGCGTGTCGCCGGTCGGTTGCTATCAGCCGAACGCCAACGGCCTCTACGATATGGTGGGCAATGTATGGGAAGTGACGTCGGACTTCTTCAAGCCAGGGCATAACCCTGACGACAAGGATAATCCGAGGGGCCCCAGCGAAAACACCGCCTATGATCCACTCAACCCCGGCATGGCCTCGCGCACGGTGAAGGGCGGTAGCTATTTATGTGCGCCCAACTATTGCCAGCGTTACCGCCCCGCCTCGCGGCAGGGCCGCGATCCAGGACTCGGTACCAGCAATGTCGGTTTCCGTCTCGTCTATGATCGGGAGCCGAAGGCCTGATGCTCGACCGTCGCTCCTTCATCGGCAGCGCCGCTGGCGCCGCGCTTGTCGCAACCGCAGCGCGGGCCGCCGAAGCCGATACGCTTGACGCGATTGCGCGGCGGCGTGGTTTGCGCTTCGGAACCGCCGCGTCGTTCGACCAGCTTCGTCGTGCCGACAGCCGCGCCCTGATCGCGCGCGAATGCGGCGTACTGACGCCCGAGAATGAGCTGAAATGGAAGCATCTCGAGCGCGTGCAAGGCAAATATCGCGAGGCAGAGGCCGACGCCTTTTACCGCTTTGCGGCCGACAAGGGGATGCAGCTTCGCGGCCATACCTTCGTGTGGAGTCAGGACAATCGTATTGCCGACTGGATGCTCGCGAAAGAGGCCGAGCTGGCGCGTGACGGCGGCAAACCGCTCGTTGCGCTGATGCAGCGGCACTGTGACTATCTGGCGAAACGCTATCCGACCATCCCGTCATGGGATGCGGTGAACGAGGTCGTCCAACTTCAGGACGGCGCGCTGCGCAGCTCGCTTTTCCTGCGCATACTCGGCGAACGGTTCATCGACATCGGCTTCGCGATGATGCGCGCCGCCTTGCCGCAATGCCAGATGGTCTACAACGACTATATGAGCTGGGACGCGAAGCCGGACCATCGCGACGGGGTACTCCGGATGCTGGAGGCCGCGCTGGGACGCGGCGTAAAGATCGACGCGCTCGGCATCCAGAGCCATATCGGAGGCTCGCTCGGACGGCCGCGGAACGAGAAGGCGTGGCGGCACTTCCTCGAAACGGTCGAGGGCATGGGGCTCGACGTGTTGATCACCGAGCTCGATTGCAGTGATCGGAACATCAAGGCGACCGACCCTGCTGCGCGCGACGCTGAGGTCGCGGCGTTTACTAAGGGCTATCTCGATCTGACACTGAGCTTCACCAATGTGAAGCAAGTCGTTGCATGGAGCCTGACCGACTTTGATTCCTATCTCAACCGGCCCGGCTATCCCGACGAACGGCGGCGGCCTGACCGCCTGCCAATGCGCGGCCATCCCTATGATGCGGAGATGCGGCCGAAGCCGCTACGCACCGCGATCGCAGAAGCGCTCGCCGCGGCGCCGGTCCGCAAGGTGTAAATCGACCATCCGCTGAATGGCGCGGCCGACGAACCGGTTGCGTCGCCTTTCATTCGCTTTGAATCCGTTACTGCGGGATCTTTCCCGACGACCTTGCGCGGGTCATGGCGGCTGTCGTTTTGGCGAGCAGTAGCAAATTCGGGTCTATGACTTTATTGTCAACGGCGAAAAAATGGGATAGACAACATTGTCAGAAAAGAAGGGGCTACCTTCTTTCGGCGTGGAATCCGCGGTCGAATCGGCCGGGACAGGGAGAGTGACGATGCAAGGGACCAGCAACCGCACGCGCGAAATGTCGGCAATGGGACGGAGCGCCAAGATCGCGCTGTTGCTGTCGGGATGTGCGATGGTTGCGTTTCCGGCGACCGTCTTTGCTCAGAATACGACGATCGCAGGTGGAGCCACGCGGACCACCGTTCTCACGATGAACGACGACGACACGCTGACCGTAGAAGCCGGGGGCACGTTCAGTGCAAGTACGCCGAATCAGGCTGTCAACATAACCGAACCCACGACGAACACCGGAATCGTCATCACCAATTCGGGGCTGATCGAAGCGACGAACGCCAACGGCCGTGGGATCAACAGCGTCGGCGACATCGCGTCGCGAAATATCACGATCGCCAACAATGCCGGCGGGATCATCCGGGGCACGCGCAGCGCCGTCCGCATCACCACGACGACCGCGGGCTTCGCGGCCACCGGATCGACCATCCGCATCGGCAACAGCGGGCTTATGGAGAGCATTGGCGGACAAAATGCGGCGATCGAGATCGGGAACATCGGCGGCGCGCAATTTGTGCTGACCAATAATGCCGGCGGTACGATACAGGTGGCAGCGCCGACATCGGGTTCGGGGATGCAGGCGATTGTTTCAGGCACAGCTTCGACGATCACGAACAACGGGACAATCAAGGGGTTCGGCGGCAGCTCGACCGCGACGATCGCTTTGAGCGGCAACGCAGGCAACACAATTACGCTCGGAGCGTCGAGTGTGACCCAGAACGGCAATGCGGCGGGTGCGACGCCTGCGCCCGGCACGCCGGACCCGTTGGCCAATGCCATCAGCTTTATCGGCACCGGCACCAATACGTTGAACATCGATGCCGGTGCGACGGTTATCGGTCGCATTTTGGGCAGTGGCGGCACTACCGACACGATCAATCTGCTGGGCACCGGTGCCGGCCGGCTTGCGAGTACTGTCAACAATTTCGAGGCGTTCAACGTCGCAAGCGGCAACTGGACACTTGCCAGCCCGTCGGTGAATACAACCGTCGGCACCGCGACGATCGACAGCGGCGCGACCCTTGCGCTCGAGAGAAATCTGGTGACGACGACGCTGGCGACGATCAACGCCGGCGGCGTGCTGCAGTTCGTCGACAGCGCCGACGGCGGCGGCCGGCTGAACGGCGATGTCGTGAACAATGGCGAACTGGCAAATCTGCGTACCAATTCAGTGACCCAGGCCAATGTGATTTCGGGCAATGGCGTCGTGCGCATGGATGGCGGTGCCGGCACGTGGGTTTTCGGCGTGGCGATGACCTATAGCGGTGATACGCGGATCGACAGCGGCCGTGTCCGGACGAATATCGACAATGCGATGTCGGCGGCGTCGGCGGTGACGATCGGTGCAGCGGGAATCCTCGACCTTACCGACAATGCGGCGACCCCGGTCAGCCATAGCCAGACGATCGCGGCCCTTGCCGGTTCGGGGCGCGTATTGCTTGGGACCGACGGCGCGGCGACGCTGACTGTCGGAGGGAACAATGCGTCTACGGGCTTTTCGGGTACAATCGAGCAAGCAGGAAATCTGACCAAGACGGGCAGCGGGGTTCTGACGCTGGCCGGTGCCAATAATTACAGCGGTGCGACGAATATTCTGGGGGGGACGCTTGCCATCGCAGGCGCTGGCAGCATTGCATCGTCGGCGTCGCTAACCCTCGGGGATGCCAGCGCCAGCTTTGACGTCGCGGGTGCAGCCACTGCGCAATCGGTCCAGAATCTGACGGGTGCGGCAGGCAGCAATGTCATGCTCGGCGCGACCGATCTGACCGCGACCTATCGGGCCGACGAGCTGTTTGCGGGCAATATTTCGGGCAGCGGCAAATTTACCAAGGCTGGCGCCGGGACGCTGACCCTGTCGGGCGCTAATGCCATGACCGGAACGCTGGAGCTCGGGCAGGGCCGACTGCTGCTCTCCGGCAGCGTCGCGGGCGATGTCTCTCAGCTAGGTGCCACCATCTTCGATGGTGCGGGTAGCATAGGCGGCACGCTGACCGTGGCCGACGACGCAACGCTCAACATCGGCAACGCCGGGGTCGGGACGCTGACTGTCGGCGGGCTCGTGCTCGGCGCGACGTCGGTATTGAATTATGACCTTGGCGCCCCCGGCATCGACGGCGCGAGCGACCGCATCCAAGTCAACGGCAATCTGACCCTCGACGGCCGGCTCAACGCCAGCGACGTCGGCGGCTTTGGCGCGGGTGTCTATCGCCTGATCGACGTCACCGGCAGCGTGACCGACAATGGGCTGTCGATAACCGGGCTACCGGCGGGCTTTTTCCTGTCGCAAGGAGCGATCCAGCTTGCTCCCGGTCAGGTCAACCTTGTCGTTTCGACGACCGCGTCGGGCGTTCAGTTCTGGGACGGCGCAGGCGGCGCGAATGACGGTGTCATCGCTGGCGGTAGTGGCAGCTGGACCAACGCTGCAACCAATTGGACCGGCCTCGACGGATCGCTGAACGGAGCGTGGGAAGGGGCGTTTGGCGTTTTCCAGGGCGCGGCAGGCACGGTCTCCGTCGACGATGCGATCGTCTTTGACGGCCTGCAATTCATGACCGACGGCTATGTCATCGCCGCGGGTACCGGCAGCCTGTCGACCGATACGGCCGAAACGAGCCTCCGCACCGATCCCGGGGTGACCGCGACGATCGCGGCGTCGATCGGCGGCACCGGCGGTCTGTCAAAGCGCGACGGCGGCACGCTGATCCTGTCGGGGACCAACAGCTATGGCGGCGCCACGATCGTCGAGGGCGGGACGCTGCAGGTCGCGGGCGGCGCGGCGATCACCGACAGCAGTGCGGTTTCGCTGTCGAGCGGTGCGACGCTGGCGCTGACCGATGCCGAGACCGTTGGATCGATCGCGGGGGCAGGCAACGTCACGCTTGGCGGCACACTGACCGCAGGCGGCGACAATGCGAACACAAGCTATTCGGGTGCGATGAGCGGCGTCGGCGGCTTCACCAAAACCGGGACCGGAACGCTGACGCTGACCGGTGCGAACATGATCGGCGGGCTGACGTCGGTCAGCGCGGGTACGCTTTCGCTCGGGGCGGTGAATACCTTGGGGGTCGGCGCCGACGTGCAAATCGACGGCGCGGGCACGTTGGCGCTTGGCGCCAACACCACCCTCGGAACACTCACCGGAGACGGCGCGGTGGCGACCGGTTCCAGCCGCCTCCAGATCGACAATGGAAATTTCGCGGGTCTGATCTCGGGCAACGGCAATGTGGTAAAAAGCAGCGTGGGTACGCTGACGCTGACGGGCGCTAGCACCTATGCCGGCACGACGAATATTGCGGGCGGAACGCTTGCGCTCGTCGGCGCGGGTAGCATCGACGCAACGACCGGCTTCAACATGTCGGGTGAAAACAGTGTCTTCGACATCAGCGGCGCGAACGGAAACCGCACTATCACCCGGCTGCAAAGCGCCGTGGCGACGTCGCAGATCCGCCTTGGCGCGAACCAGCTCACGATTGTGAACGATGGCGGCAACCTCAACTATCTTGGTACCATCATCGGGACGGGGAGCATTCGCAAAACGGGTACGGGCCAGGTCAGCTTCAACGCCACGAATGATTATGCGGGCGGCACGATCGTCGAGGGCGGCACCTTGCGCGCGCAGGCGGTCGACGCCTTTGGCTCCGGATCGCTCGACGTTCGTGCCGGCGCGACCGCCAACCTTGCGGGATTTGCGACGCGCGCCAGCGGGCTGCTCGGTGCAGGGTCGGTAAGCCTTGGCGCAGCCAGCGGCGGGCTGGCCCTGACCGGCGGCGGCGATTTCGCTTTCAGCGGTGTGATCACCGGGGGAGCCGGACTGACCAAGAATGGCAGCGGGAAACAGACGCTGACCGGCGCCAACTCCTACAGCGGCACCACGACGGTCGGCGGCGGCACGCTTGCGCTTGCGGGCGACGGCAGCATTGCGGGCTCGTCCGCGGTGATCCTGGCTGGCGCGGGCGCGGCCCTCGACATTTCGGGCGCTGCTGGCGCCCGGGCCGTCAATGGTCTGAACGGCGTGGTCGGCACCAGCGTCGTGCTCGGCGCCAACGACCTGACCGCAACATACGCAACCAACGCAGAGTTTGCGGGGTCGATTGCCGGCAGCGGCAGCTTTACCAAAGCCGGGGCGGGCACGCTGACGCTATCGGGGGTCAACAGCCTGACCGGCGTGACCAATGTCAGCGGCGGTGCGCTGATCCTGACCGGCAGCGTAGGCGGCGACGCGGCGCTCGGCAGCGGGACGACGCTGGCCGGAACCGGCAGCATTGCAGGGACTCTGGCCGCCAGTGACGCGACAATCGAGGCGGGCGGAAACGGCGTTGGCACGTTGACCGTCGGTGGCCTGACGCTCGCATCGGGCAGCGTACTCAATTTCGACCTTGGGGCGCCCGGCGATCTTGCCGCGAGCGATCGTATCCAGGTCAATGGCCAGCTCACGCTTGACGGCACGGTCAACGGCCGTGATGCCGGAGGTTTCGGGGCGGGCGTTTATCGCCTGATCGATTATACCGGCGCGCTGACCGACAACGGCTTGCTGGTCGGGACGCTGCCGACGGGCTTTTCGCCCTCGCAAGCGCAGATCCAGACCGCGATCGGCGGGCAGATCAATTTGATCATCGCCGAACAGATCCCCGACATCCAGTTCTGGGACGGCGTCAACACGATTGCCGACGGCGTGATCGCGGGCGGCAATGGCAGCTGGACGAACGGCGGTGCCAACTGGGCCGATATGAACGGCAACGCCAACAACGTCTGGGGCGGCAAATTCGCTGTTTTCGCTGGGGCCGCGGGTACGGTGACCGTCGACGCGGATATTGCGCTTCAGGGTTTGCAGGTCATGACCGACGGTTATGTTATCGCCGACGGTTCGGGTCGGCTTGTGATCAACGACGCCGCGACGAACCTGCGCGTCGATCCGGGCGTCACCGCGACGATCGCTGAATCGATCACCGGGACCGGTGGCCTTTTGAAGAATGACACCGGCACACTCATCCTGTCGGGTGCCAATAGCTACGTCGGCGACACGCGGGTTGCCTTTGGCACGCTGCGCGTGCTCGGCGGCGCTGCCATTCCCGTTTCCAGCGCGGTCATCGTCGACGCTGGCGCGCGGCTCGACGTAGCGGCGGCGCAGGAAGTCGGCAGCCTCGCGGGCGCGGGGTCGGTGACGCTCAGCGGCGGTTCGCTGACGGCGGGTGGCAATGGAGCCTCCACGACCTTCAGCGGCGTCTTTTCGGGCGCGGGCGGTCTGACCAAGGCCGGAGCCGGCACGCTAACCCTCACAGGTGCGAACAGCTATACAGGTGCGACCACGATCGCCGCCGGGACGCTGACGGGTAAGATCGGCAGCGGCGAACTCTCGATCGCGGCAGGTGCGACCTTCAATCAGGGTGGGACGACCAATGCCGTGGCGACGCTTTCGGGCGCGGGCAATATCCAGCTTGGTTCTGCCGGTTTCAGCGCCGGAGGTGCGGCCAGCAGCAACTATTCGGGCGTGATGAGCGGGACAGGAGGTTTTACCAAGACCGGAGCAGGCGCACTGACCTTCTCGGGCGCCCACAGCTACACCGGCGCGACGAACATTCTGGGCGGAAGCCTGATCGTCAACGGTTCGCTGGCATCGACCGTCACGGTGGCGACGGGTGGGGCGCTGCGCGGTTCGGGCCGCGTCGGCGGGTTGACCGTGAACGGCGTGATCGCGCCCGGAAACTCGATCGGGACACTCAATGTCGCGGGCGGTGTCACATTCGGGGCCGGATCGATCTATGAAGTCGAAATTCTTCCCGATGGATCGTCCGACCGCATCGTCGCAACGGGCAATGTCGTGATCGACGGCGGCACCGTTTCGGTGCTCGCCGGTGGTACGAATTACGCCGCGGTTACAGACTACACGATCCTGTCGGGCGCGACGGTTTCGGGTGCATTCGCCGGCGTGACCGACAATCTCGCCTTCCTCGATGCATCGTTGCGCTATTCCGCCACCGGGGTTCAGCTTCACATCGTCCGCAACGATCTCGCTTTCGCTAGCGTCGGAGCGACGCCGAACCAGCGCGCGGTTGGCGGCGCGCTCGACGCTGGTGGCACCGGGCCGCTCTATGAATCGGTCATCAATCTCGACACGCCGGGTGCGCAGCGGGCTTTCACGGCGCTTTCCGGCGAAGTGCATGCCAGCGTTCTCGCCGCCGCGTCGCGGAACGCGACCGAGGATCGTCGTCCCGTCATCGAACGCCTGTCGGGCGCGAGCGGGGACGGCGTGTCGGCGTGGGGCGATGCGCTGATCGCCGATCGCACGATCAAGGCTCGCGATGGCTATCAGGGTATGAACGGCGTCCGTTACGGTCTTGCTGGCGGTTTCGAATATGGATTCGGTGAAACATCGAAGATCGGGATCGGCGCGCTCTACGCTAAGGACGATTTTGGTCTCGACGCATCGCCTAGCGACGCCAATCTCGATACCACCGCAGTCTTCGCCTATGGCGGATTCGACGCCGGTCGCGCCGCGATCCGGGTCGGGGTGGGGTATAGCTGGCTTGATATCGCAACAAATCGGCGCGTGGCCTATGCCTCGGTGCTGAACGACCTCGGCGCCTCCGAAAAGGGCGAGCAGCTTCAGGCGTTCGGCGAAGTCGCCTATCGCGCGTTGACCGGACCGCTGACGATCGAGCCGTTCATTGGCGCCGCCTATGTGCGTACCAGGCTCGACGGAACGCAGGAAGGTGTCGGGCTCGCCGCGCTACAGGTCGCGCGCCAGAGTCAGAGTGACACAGTCGCAACCGCTGGCCTGCGACTACGCGGTCCGCTCTTTGATCTCGGCAAGACGCCGCTCGGCATCGACGCAGAGGTCGCGGGCGAGCATCGCTTTGGGCATGGCCGCTCGGAACGGCGCGTGACATTTGGCGAAACCGGACAAGCCTTCACTGTTGCCGCGCCCGACTTTGGCGAAAATCTCGTACGGTTCCGTCTAGGTGCGACGACGCAGGCGATGGGCGGAGAATTCGGCTTCGCCTTCGTCGGGGCGCTTTCGTCGGGTCAGTCGGACTACGGCGCACGCCTCCGCGCGCGATGGGACTTCTGACCTCTGCGGCTCTCGCCGTCTGAGAGCCGCGAGAGATGACGGCACCGCAGATCATATTGCTTGTCAGATGCCAAGGATAGCCAAGCTTACCAGCGAATTGATCACAGTGGCAGCGAGCCACGTGCGAAAGGCGGCCAACGTCGCCCGTGCGCGTCCGATACCGAGTTGTATTTTCAGCCATGTGGCTTCGACGCCAATATACCAGAGGATGGCCAGTAGCGTGATGGCCGATCCAACGATTTGGAGCTTAAGGTCATGTGTCCGTCCGAGAATCGTGCCAATCCCGATAACGAATGCGGCCGGGGCGGCGACATAACATTGAGCATAGAATGGGCTTCGCAATGCGTCCCGGTCGACAGGGATACCTTGGCGCTTCAGACGGCGTGAGGCGAACATGAGCGGATAGATGGCGAATAGAATGCACCGCAAAAGAAGCAGATTCTGTTCGGACGCGGCAATGGCGCGGCCTGCCGCGGTGCTGGCTTCGGGCAGATGCTGATGAGCTGCGAGTTCGACGCCATGCGAAAGCAGGATCGTGATCATCAGGAAGAGCGGCGGGCTGATCAGGTCGGTAAATTGCTGAGACGGCGTGTCGCCAAGTTCGCGTTGAGAATATTCAAGTAGCTGGATGGGATGCCGTATCGAACGCCAGAGAGTTCGCGGATAGAAGAGGAGCCAAGTCATTGCCTCGTAGATAAGCTCTTCCAGTGACTGGAGAATCTTGATGAAATCCATCTTGCCCTGCTTCCAGAAAGACGTTGATCATTGATCGCCAACTATAGCGCCGGTGTAGCCCACTTTGATCGGCAGAGAATCCCGGCTTGCCAATGAAAACATGGCCTTCGTTACCGGGTTGCCTGACCAATAAAGAATAGGCTTCGGGCGGCGCGATTGCCCGCATTTCAAACGAGATGACCGCCGGAATCACGGCCAGCCTATTGGCCCCCCTTGCGGCCCGGCCTCGGAGATCACCGGGGTAAGGGTTTAGCGGGGCTGCAGCGAAAGACTGTCGTTTTGTCTTTCCGGGCGGTCAGGCGATTTTTTGCTACTGTGTAGGTAGCATAGCCTTTCCATCCGCCCTCGTTGCCCAATCCCGACGTTGCAATGCCCTCGATGCCAGTTGGCGAACCGACCGTAAGGACGCCTGTGCTGTCTATCTTTCCGAGAAAAGATGGCCCGCCCTTTGGGCGGCTGCAGGTCCAGTCGCCGGTCCCGTCAAACGCCCGCGCAGATGCCAGCACTGCGCGCCGCTCAGCATAGGCCGACGTCAGGCAGCTGCGCTGCGTTGACACGAATGCACAGGCGCTTCGTCGCCGAAACCAACTCGTATCGTCCTCCCATATGGCGGTCGGAGAAAAGGAGATAGGGATCGTCATTTGGCGTTCGGCGGCGAGTAGCGCGTCGATTCCCTTGAGCTCCACATCGCCGCAAACAAACATGTCGGATGCATAAGTTGGCCGCACACATTCGGCCGTCGCTTGCTCTAACGGCGGCGGCACGGGCGGTACCAGAAGAATGAGTAGGGCTTCGATCATATCGTCATCCCAAAAGTGACGACGCGCGCGACGAGTCCGTCGTCGCGCGCGCCGACCCAGATCACCGATCCAGGCGGGGGGGCTCACAAACTATTTGCACCGCCGATGCGAACCGATGTCCATGATACTGTCCACATGTCCGTTCACGACGATCGATTGCACGCACTGCCGTGTTCTGGCGTTCCACCAAATCGTCCCGCGACCGTCGTCGCCCGACGCAAAGCTGTCGACATTCCGAAAACCGCGCGACTGCAGCTCACTTTCCGCTCCTGCGGCCCGCGCGCCGTTCAGATCGGTGACATTGACCGACGATGCGTAACCCGATCCCCACCGGTGACTATCCCGATAGCTGGTATTCTGCCGGCGTTGCTCGACGCCATTTTGATAGCCGGAACTGTAGGAGTCGCTGCGGCTGTAATTGTGATAGGGTTCATTATAGAGCCCGTCATTATAGCCGCGTCCATAGTCGGCTTCCTGTTGCTGATCGCCGTAATGTTTTCCGTCGTCATGATGCCCGGATTTATGCGAAGCGATGGCGGCTATGACCGCGATCGCGGCGACAGCGCCAACAGCGGCCACGGCACCATCAGAGCCGCCCTTGGCCTGGTTGCAGTCGGTGTTGGGGACATCGGCGATCGCCGCATATCGCCCGTCGCGGGTCGTAACCATGACGCAATCCTTGCGTGACCCGTTCCACCAATAAGTGAACGCCGAACTGCCGCCCTTATGACCGTCGGTCAAAACCCATCCGCGCGCCTGTAAATCGGATTCCCCGCCAGCCGCCTTCGCGCCGACGAGGTCGTTCAGCTGGGCGGCGCTCTTCGCGAGAGCGAGGGGCGGTGTAAGCGCCAAAGCCGTCACCGCGCATCCGAAAATGACTGACTTCATCGTCCTAGGCATTGTGATCTCCCCGTTTCAACTTGCGCCCCGAAGGCCCGGCATCTGCCGATATTTGATCGACTGCCCAGCCAACCGAAATTTGGCGCGCTGCTCTTGCCCCCCGTTGAGCCCGAGAGCGCGCCAGACATTCTCCGCTGTGAGACGTTTTCTGCGGCCATGTCGCGCGCATCGTAGTGGAAGTAATGAAAGTCGCCTATAGACAGATACCGTCACAAAATGCGCAAATCACGCCATTCTTGGCGCGGCGGCTGGACGCAATTCTTCTGGGCGCTATGACCAAAAAAGAGACGCCAGCGGTGGTTGCTGCCACGAGGAGATGACTATGGGAATTGCGGTGTTCCCGCTCGCCACTCTTGTGATAGCGGCCGCTGTATTGTCCGCCTGCGGGTCGAAGGATAATGCATCGTCCGACCCAAATGTACCGCCGCCAGGCGCATCGGCCGAACCAATCCCGTTTCCAGCCAGCCTCACAGTCGTCGGAGACGGCTATCCCAACAGCGGCGATGCATGCCGCCGGATCGGCGAAAGCGCTGCGACCGTTGATTGGCTCGATGACAGCGCCGATCTCGTTGGCTGTCCGACCGACGCCGATGCCAAAGCGCTCGGGGGCAGGATCGTCGGCAATGTTGAAGGCATTTCGATCGTATCGGTACCCATGGGTGGGCCCGGTAGCGCTATGAAGGCGCCGGTAGCGGACGCCACCTCGACCAAGATGGCATCCGGTGACCTCATTCGGGGCAAGGGCGGCCTTGAAGAGAAATGCCTGAAGAAAGTAGCCGCTGAAGGCCTGGATGTCGTCGGAACGAACCGGATCGAAGAGTCCGAGGCCGCGATCGAAATATATGTGAATGTTGAAGGTGCCGACGCGCCTTGGCGTTGTTTGGGTTATCGTGATGGAACTGTGGGGCCCCCGGAATTCACGGGTAGCGAGGGCGGCGCCTGACAAAGCTTGGAAATTCTAGGCGGGAGAAGCGCGATGAAGTGGGCGTTTTGGGTTTTTGCGGGCCTGTACGGGTTTGCAGTCCTGTTGCTGTTAATCGGTCTGTTCGGCTGGTTTGGGCAGGATCAGGATCCGCTATCGGCTGTATTTCTGCTCCCGTTTGGGCTGCCTTGGAATGTGATCGCAGACCGGGTTGGGTTGTCCGGCGTGGCGATCATGCTTGCAGCGCCCGCGATAAACGCCGCAATCCTTTTCTGGCTTTGGAAGCGATAATCAAGGCGGCGAGCCAATGGAGGAAGAACTCCTGATGAAGAAGATTAGCAGATTCTCGGGAGCGCTTCTTTTCCCGATGCTCGCAAGCTGTGCCGCAACGGGACCGCAAGAATCGCTAGCGCCGTCTCGGCAGTCAGAGATCGCCGGTACCCAGTGGGTGTTGATCGGCTATATCGATGATGGGCCATCAACCGATCTGCATGAGGTGCCGCTGTATAAATACACGCTCCGTTTCGACGCCTCCGATACGGCCAAATTGAAGCTCGATTGCAATCTGGGCGGCGCAACCTGGCGGGCCGCGTCGATCGCCAAGGGGAAGGGATCGCTAAGTTTCGGTCCCGTCAACGCCACGATGGCGCTCTGCCCCGAAGGATCCATGGGCGAGTCACTGGCATCCGACCTTTCGCGCGTAACAGGCTACACCCTTTACGATGGCAGGCTATCGCTCATTGCGAGCGGAAGTCGAACCTATGTCTGGGACACGATCGACTAACGGGGAAATGCGCGACGACGCGATCGTTGTACGCGCGATAGTTACGTATAGGTCGCGTCGGGGTGGGGCCGATCGGGTAGCGGGCCAGCTTTCAAACTGACCTGCTACCCCACAAAGTCGATTTGGCCGCCGGTCCTTATCACCCCCCGGTGATCAAGACGTCCGGAACTTCATAGATTTCATAGCGCCCGACCCGAACCACGGAGATTTCGCCGCGGCGCGTCACGCTGAATTGCGCCTGACCGTCGCTGGACACGGCGCGGCCGTCGCGGAACAGGATGTTGCGCTCGCCGCCATCGGGGGTGTCGATGTGAACGGTTGCGCTTGTGGCCCGACGGATCACGCCGGCCCGGCAGGAGGTCATTGGCTTCCTCGGCTCTGCGACGCACCGGATCTGCGTGGTCGCATGATACGGAGTCCCAGCGACGAGCGCGTCGCGCGAATGGAACGGGTGGTTCCCGCCTGCGCCGGCCGCGCCGCCCGAGCTGCCGCGCGCCGAAATGTTCAGCGAATAGCGCGCGATTTCGCCGCGCCGTCCGGTGGCCCGCATCTGATAGACGCGGATCGTGTAGACACCGGCCCGGCCAGTTTCCGCCTCGAACCGGTTGCCGCTGTTCGAACCGATGAAGATTGCCGCGCCGGTCGATCCGGGTTCCATCACATTGAAATATGGCGAGCCGCCAAGTCCCTGCATTGCTACCGAGAACATCTGACCGGCGCCGAGACGAATGTGATAGTCAACATATTGCTCACCCGAAATAGTCCCCGACACGGTAGTGCCGGTGGCCCCGCGCGCGAACTCGACGTTACGGACCTGTTGAGCGGTCGCAGGCGCGGAGGCCAAGGCAACCGAAAGGGGGATCAATGCTAGTGCGATACGCATGATATTGCTCCTGACTTGGCCGTATCGGCCTTTGCTTCCATTTGCTGCGCGAGAGAGTCTGGGGCGATCAAGCCGCCCCTTCGCTTCCGGTGTACATGATTTCGCCGATGGTCCCATCCTTGTACCCGAGGCATTTCCAGGGGGCTTCGGCACCGTCGACGTTCACGTAAATTTCGATGGCCGCCTCGGATTCCTCGATGCGGTTGGTCCCGATCACGGGTGCGCCGACCTCGACGGCGACCTTCGCCTGACACAACTCCTCGAGCCCGCCCTTTCCGCGAATCTTGGCGCCTGACGGTGGCCCGGAAGGTTCGGCGGTGACGGCGCTTTCGAGTGCCCCTTGCCCGTCATCCTGCGACGTCGTCACCTCGGCAGGCTGCTGACCATCGGTCTTTGTTGCGGCGGGGTCGGCTCCGCAGGCGGCCAAGCCAACAGCGGCCAAGGCGGTCAAAAGCGATTTGGCATGGAAGTGCATGATGATGGTCTCCGAAGCAGAAATGATGCGGCGCGGTGAACGGGGCGGGCGATCATCCTTCTTGGCGATCGCCCGCCCGGTCCGTCCGATCAGTCTTCGCGAACGACAAGGGCAAAGGTGCCCCAGTGGAAAATCGCGCCGTTCGGCAGGTCCGTGAAGTGGACCTTCTCTGCACCGTGCATCCAGTTCGGATCGCCTCTCTTCCCGGCGAACAAGAAGGCTTGGCCCTGACCCATGTGGACCTCAAAGATGGTCGAGCCGGCGTACCCCGGCTTTTGCGTTACGGAACAATCACCATCGAATAATGTCCGATCCGCAGCCGTATTGGTGAGCTTGCAGACCGCTTGTTCCGATGCGGTGGCGACGGCCGGACTCTGCTTCACGCGGGTGGTATATCCGGGAGCGGGCGCGCGGCCTTGACCGCAGGCGCTGGCAGGCTGGGTGTTGAGCGTATCGACCCGGCCGTTCGCAATGGTCGCTGCCACGCACGTCTTGTCCAGGACGTTCCACCAATATTGCGCTTCGCCCTCCTTCTTGACGAACGCATAGCCGCGGCTCTTCATGACCCCTTCGTAGGAACTGCCGCGCGCTCCGATCAGGTCGTCGATATCGCCCGGCGTCTGGGCCTGTGCCGCAATCGGCGCCACCATCAGCGATGCGGTGATGGCCAGTGCAGAAAATAGTTTCATCGTCATTTTCCTTTCTATCAAAAACCGATGCCGAAACCGGCGGCGACGCCGCCCTTGCCGCGGGTGTTGTACGTCCCGCCCGCCTTGAGGACGAAGCGGCCCTCGCTGTCCGATTTCGAAATGCCGATCGCGAAAGCGGTCTGGCCCTGATAATGGCCGACCCCGCCCCCGATCATGCCGCCACCGGCGGTCATTGTTTGCGGAATGGTCGCAAAGGCCATCGCCGCTGCCGTCCCGCCATTGGCGTCACGCCGCGCATCGGACAGGTCGAACCGCAGCGCGCCGAACGCGGCGTCGGTATAGGCGATCGAGTCGGTGAGTACCCGGTCAAGGCCGCCCTGCAATTGGCCGAGGTTGACCGCGTCGGTCATGCGGGTTCCGGCCGCGACATTGGTGATGCGCCGTTCGGCTCCGGCGGCGCCGAGCGAAACCACGTTCATCTCGCCGCCATCGCTGGAACCGGCGCCCAGCACGACACTGTTCGTGCCGGTCGCCGATGCAGCGGTGCCGATCGCGACGGTGCTGGCGCCCGATGCCATAGCGGCATTGCCGACCGCGACAGCGCCCGTTCCGCTGGCCGTGCTCGAATTACCAACGGCGACCGAGCGAGTGCCCGACGCCAGCGCACCCGCACCGCCCGCCGAGGCGTTGGCGCCCGTTGCCTGCGGAACCCCGACGGCTGCCTGATTGCTGGAGGTAAAGCCGCCGAACTGCTGGCCGACCACCAGATTGCCGAGCGCCAATATTTCGGCTTCCGTGTTGGTGACCCGATTGCCAAGACTGGCGATTGCGGTCGTGTTCGTGCCGACCTGGCCTTGCAGCGTGCCGATGGCGGCGGTCTGCGTGGCGTTGGTCGCTTCCGTGGCCGTCACGCGCGTGTCCAGCGCGGCGACATTGCCCTGTAGCGCGGTAATCGCCCCGGTGTTGGCCGCCCCCTGGCCCTGCAGCGCGGCAATCGCCGAGCCCTGCGAGGCAACCGTGGATTCGGTGCCGGTAAGCCGCGTGTCGAGGTTGCCGATCGCTGCCGTGTTATTGGCGGTTTGCGTCTGCAAGGTGCCGATCGCCGCCGTATTGCTGGCGGTCTGGGTCTGCAGCGTTCCGATCGCCGCCGTGTTGTTGGCGGTCTGTGTCTGCAAGCCTGCGATCGCCACCGAGTTGCCCGTACCGACGGCGGTGTTCACCGCGACCTGCGACTGCAGCCCCGCAATCGCCGCGTCCTGCGTGGCGTTGGCGGCGTTGATCGTGCCGACCGCATTGTTCAACTGGCTGACGTTGACCGCATCGGTCGGCGCCGTGCCGGCGGCGACATTGGCGATCTGCCGTTCCGCACCCGCCGCACCGACCGAGACGGTGTTCGCCCGGTCGGCGACGGATCCGGACCCCAGCGCAACGGAATTCGTCGCAGTTGCGCGGGCCGCCGCACCCAAGGCGATAGCCAGCGACGCGCTCGCGCCGCTGTCCACGCCGAAGGCCATCGAGCCGACCCCACTGGCATTGGAAAGATAGCCGATCGCATAGGCATTGGTGGCCGAGGCGGTCGCGGCATTGCCCAGCGCGATGGATACGTCGCCGCTCGCCGTTGCGC